>VFQU01000101.1_pt1 | contig 115373 bp, 108 predicted proteins | sample 3512311 | NCBI WGS metagenome assembly VFQU01 (sample SAMN10412377, study PRJNA504923) | tailings metagenome | isolation source: Relicate 3 Philex TSF3 active mining site | place: Philippines: Tuba, Benguet | collected 2017-08-29
CAAAATATGCCTGAAATTCAATATCCACATAGGTTATGGGTTTTTGGAGATATCTTATGTTCAGGAATCCAGAGTCGTTGATCCGCAACAAAAATGCTGTAGGGCTTGCTTTTTAATCCAACTCTTAATGCCGCGTTGAGGATACTCACAATTTCATTATGCTCGGGAGTACCGCCAGTCATGGGAATAATTTCTCCATTAAGATATTCATGTCGCGTCTCTGAGTTCACCTCAAAATCAAGATACTCTGCCGGTGTATAAATCTTTTTTGGCTCAGTTTGCACGATCATGGGCGTATTACTCCTTCGACCACTTTGGGTTCTTTAATCTAGCCTGTCGCAGTCACTTTATACCTGATTCTGATGGGAAGAATTTCATCTTAAATTTTACTCAATTCCTGTTGGCAGGTTTAAAAAATTTTTAATAAATAATATTCAAATGGTGCACCTCACAGGGGAATCCCTCTATATATTGGTGAACTTTTGGTGGGAACCCAGGCCCCTACTGAGGCGATCTCACTCCTATGCTAATAAATAGTTAATCCTCTGTCATAACTTGCCTTGCTAAAAAACCTGACCCAATCTCTTACCCAGGCCCTCCAGTCTGCCCAGGCCCAGTTTGATTGGAGCAACTTACACCTGAAGCCGAAAGCACGGGTTGCCCAACTAGAAGTCTTTGATCCCGAAAACCCCACACCTCAGGTTTACCCCCTTTTAGGCGATCACTATATTCTTGGGCGCAGTCAGAGCAAAACGGATATCCAAATTGAGAGTGGAATTGTCAGCAGTGTCCATGCCCGCCTGTCTCGTCTGAGTCCCAAAAGTTCGGTGTTCAAGATTGAGGATCTCAATTCCAGTAATGGCATTTTTCTCGGTCGCCGGCGGATCCGGGTGGCGGAACTGCACCATGGGGATGGTTTAACCCTGGGGCCCCCGGCTGAACAACGGGCTGTCCACCTCACATTTATCAATCCACCGCCACTCCCAATTAAGCTTCTCTCCTGGGGCCTGGGGGGAACTGCCGCAGTGGTCAGTCTCGGCCTGGCCTGGATCGGGATTGAGTGGACAAAAATTCCAGTGCGCCCTTTACCTGCCATTACCCAAGGGCCGGTGATCATTCTCGATGCGACCCAAAAACCCCTGGCCCCAATCGAACAACGCCCCCATGTAGAATTACGACAACTTCGGGACTTTTCCCCCTATCTGGTCAATGGTGTCGTGGCCTCGGAAGATAGCCGATATTACTGGCACTTTGGCGTGGATCCGGTCGGGATCTTGCGGGCCGTATTAACTAATGTTCGAGGTGGGGAACTTCGGGAAGGCGCTAGTACGTTAACCCAGCAGGTGGCCCGGACTCTCTATCGGCCCTATGTGGGCAGTGAAGACTCTCTTGGGCGTAAAATCCGCGAAATAGTGGTTGCCCTGAAGTTGGAAGCTTACTACAGCAAAGATGAACTGCTCATGGCCTACCTCAATCGGGTCTATCTTGGCCTTGGGAATAATGGCTTTGAAGATGCCGCCCGTTTTTACTTTGATAAACCCGCAAAAGACCTAACCCTAGCCGAGGCTGCCACCTTAGTTGGAATCTTGCCGGCCCCCAATGCTTTTAACCCAGTTCGGGACTATGACGCGGCGGTGGATTATCGGAATCGGGTGATTAGTCGCATGGCCGAGCAGGGCTATATTTCTGCGGAAGAAGCGGATCGGGCCCGGCGGTCTCGAATTGAGGTCAGTCCAGAAGCTGAAAAAGCCTTTGGTGTCCAGCCGGCCGCCTTTTATACGGATCAAGTTTATACCGACCTCAAAACCTTACTCGGAAGTGAACTAGCCCAAGAGGGAAATTTAATTGTCACCACGGGTTTAAACCTGGCCTGGCAAGAACGCGCCGAAACGGCTCTGGCCAATAATCTCAAACGGTGGGGTAATGGCCTGGGGATTCAAGAAGGTGCGATTATTACCCTACGCCCGGAAGATGGCACAATTGCGGCCATTGTTGGGGGTGTGGATTACGAACAAAGCCAATTCAATCGGGCCACCCAGGCCCAGCGGCAACCTGGCTCAACTTTCAAAGTAATTTTGTTTACAGCAGCATTAATGGGGGGAATTTCTCTGAGCCAAACCCTCTCCTGTGCGCCATTTCTCTGGCAAGGTCAACAATTTTCTGGGTGTCGGACGGGGGGAGGTGCCATGGACTTACGGCGGGGACTGGCTCTTTCGGAAAATCCAATTGCCTTACGCTTGGCAGAACAAGTAGGTTTACAACGGGTGGTGGATTTAGCCCATCGCATGGGTATCAAAAGCTCTTTGCAAGCAGTTCCTGGCCTGGTCTTAGGGCAAAACGAAACCACGCTTTTGGAAATGTGTACAACCCTCGGGGTATTAGCCAATCAGGGACGACTCGTAACTCCAATGACGATTATCCGGGTGCAAGATGGCGGGGACTGTAGCAATCCCGATGACTTTAGTACCTGTCGGGTCATTTTTGAACGGGATCAGGGGGATTTGGCCGGAAGAGAGGTTGTTCCAGCCGATGTTGCCCAGACCATGACCCAGGCCCTGCAAGATGTAGTCACCAGCGGTACCGGCCGGGCGGCAGCCATTGGGATGGCGGTGGCGGGCAAAACCGGAACAACAAATGACTATCGCGATCTCTGGTTTATTGGCTATGTCCCCGGGCGGAATGTTTTAACAGGAGTATGGTTGGGCAATGACGATAACAGTCCCACCTCCGGCAGTAGTGGTGATGCCGCAGCAATCTGGGCAGACTATATGAATCAAGTCGTGCGATAAGTCATAAAAAAGTGGCTTACCCAGATTCAGGCAGCCACCATTCAGGTTGAGGATGTTGAGCTTCTGATTAGGAGCAAAAGGGTTTAATCCCGTGTCGGCACCGAAATTAAAGCTGTCCCAATGCTAATTTCCCCTTTTGCCCCCGTCTGCATGACACTAACGGAGTAGGGCAAGCGCTCGCCCCCTTTCGTCAGCATACGGACATTATTCAAGGCAACTTTAAGGGAACTGCCAGCGGGAACAGGGGCATCAAAATTGATAGTCACCAAATCATCTTGACGTTGAATTTGAGCGGGTACAGTTGCCCCCGACTGATCTTGAATCGTAATTCCTGAGAAGTTTTCCATCTGCTGGGGTAAGCTGATGGCAATATTGGTCAAACTCATGCCGTTACCGGCAATGCTAATCACATGACTGGTGCCAGAAATGGCTGCACCCGTAATGCTCGGTAATTTCACACCAGAGAATGATGAGCCAGTCGGGGTGGCAATCAGGTTTGGGCCGGGAACAACACGGCGAACCGTGGGGATGGGGCCTGGTAGGGGGGAAGCGGTAGCCACAGTTCCCACAGCCAAGACCGCAAGAGTTAGACTGGGCAGTTGGATAAAGGTTCGGTTAAACATGGTCGTTCTCCAAAGCTTAAATGAGGGGTCAAGGTGTATAGTTCTGACGCTAAGTCCTGAATCTGAGAAATATCTGAGATCACCGTGAGGCTCCGTTTGAAATTTCTGAAGAAAAGCCCAACCCCAGGCCAGGAGAGGTCTGACTCAGGGATTTCTCAGACACACTTGCTAGGCTCAAGAAGATGGAGAACGCCCTATGTCTCGAAAAATTCTACTGATCGAAGATGAGCCTAAAATTGCTCGGTTTCTGCAACTAGAGCTAGAAAGTGAAGGCTATGAAATTGTGGTCAGCCACGATGGCCAGGCCGGGTTGATGATTGCCCGGGAAGTTGGAAGTGATTTGATTATTGTCGATTGGATGCTACCAGGTTTAACCGGGGTCGAAATTTGTCGGCGCTTGCGGGCCACGGGCAACCAAACTCCAGTGATCATGCTGACCGGACGCGATGATATTCACGACCGCATTGCGGGCCTGGATGCCGGGGCCGATGATTATGTGATCAAACCCTTCAGTGTTGAAGAACTCCTGGCCAGGATTCGGGCCCGCCTCCGTCAGCAAAGCCCCGTTGCCGCAGAGTGGTTGGAATTTGATAGCTTACGGGTGAATCAACGGACACGGGAGGTTTATCGGGATGATCGCCTCGTCGAATTGACCGTTAAGGAATTTGACTTACTCACCTATTTGCTCTCCCGTCCGCGTCAGGTATTTACCCGCGAACAGATTCTCAATCATGTCTGGGGCTATGACTTTCTGGGAGATTCCAATATTATCGAAGTATATGTTCGCTATTTACGCCTGAAATTAGAGTCCCCTGATCAGCCTCGTTTAATTCACACGATCCGGGGCATTGGCTACAGTCTGCGGAAATCCTAAGTTAAGCAACCAGTTACCACAAACTTGGCCCCAAGTAGCCCCGCATCTGCGCAACCTGAGGCCATCTTAACCCACCAACAGAGAAAATCTCCATGAGCAGGATCACGACCCAAGACAGCACTGAGATCTATTACAAGGACTGGGCAGCCGATTGCCTTCAGTCATGGTTGGCCCCTCATGGCAGATAGCTGGGATGCCCAAATATTCTTCTTGTCCGCTCACGGCTATCGTTGTATTGCCCATGATCGCTGCGGCCACGGTCGTTCTGGCCAACCCTTCACTGGCAACGAGATGAATACCTATGCTGATGACTTAGCAGCCCTGATTGACTCCCTAGATTTACAAAATGCTGCCCTGCGGCTTCTCTACAGGGGGCGGTGAAGTGGCTCGTTACATCGGTCGCTATGGGACTGAACGCATCGCCAAGGCCGTGTTGGTCTCAGCGGTTCCGCCCTTCATGCTAAAAACTGAGTCAAATCCGGGTGGCTTACCTATCGATGTCTTTGACGGTTTACGGGCCGGCTTTCTGGCGGATCGCTCACAGTTTTTTAAAGATGTGGCGGGTGGCCCATTCTTTGGTTTTAATCGCCCTGGGGCCAAGATTTCCCAAGGTATGATTGACTCCTGGTGGCTCCAAGGAATGTTGGGGGGGTACAAGAACACCTACGACTGCATCCAGGCCTTCTCGGAAACAGATTTGACTGAGGATTTGCAGAAGTTTGATGTCCCCACCCTCGTGCTTCATGGCAACGCTGATCAAGTGATGCCCATTGATATTGGTGGGCGGGCCTCGGCCATGCTGATCCCCAATGCCAAGCTGCTTGTTTATCCGGGTGTACCCCATGGCCTGACGGACACTCACACCGACCAGCTCAACCAGGATTTGCTGGAGTTTCTCAACACCTAATACCTTGAGTTGGCCTATGCCTGAGGAAACCTGGGATAAAAGTCAGCGAATCCTGTCTATTCTTGCTTCCTTAAGTTGTCGCAATGGCAATTTACTAGACTACTTAGAGGCAATTGCGCGCGGAGTCAGTGAAATTATTGAGATGGACTGGACCGTTGTCACCCTCTGTCATGAAAACGAGGAGCAATTGGTGGCCAGTAATCTGGAAATTCGGCCTGAGGATCGGGTGTGTGATTTGTACGGCACCGTTACCCATACCGTGTTTGTGACGAAACAGCCCTTATGCATTGAAGATGTCCGGGTACAACCGGAGTTTGGGGAGCTACCGGAGGGCTATTTATCCTATTTAGGTGTGCCGTTGTGTACTCCTCAGGATGAAGTGATTGGGACAATTTGTTCCTTTAATATGGCCCCAAAACCCCATGCTCTGGCCAAAATTGAAACCGTGAAACTCTTTGCGGAACGGGCTGCCACCGCCTTAGATAACTTTTTTCTATATCAAAAAGAGCAAAATTTTAGGCAACGCCTAGCCACGGAAATTGCGAAACGCACCGCTGAACTGGAACAGGCCCAGGCCCGCTTAGTGGAACAGGCTCGATTAGCGGCCATTGGGGAATTTGCTTCGATGATTGTCCATGAACTTCGCAATCCCTTGACAACTGTAAAAATGGGCTTGAACTATTTTTCTAAACTTGAGCTTTCTGATGCCGCCCGAGAACGCTTGCATTTGGCCCGGGATGAAGCCCGCCGGTTAGAGATGCTCCTGAGTGAAATTCTCTTGTATGCCAGGCCCCAGACCTTGAACCTAGAACAGATTAATTTGAATACTCTGGGCATGGACATTCAACCGGTTTTGGAAGATTTACCGGAAGTGAATCAACGCCAGATTTGTTGGCAGTTTTGGCCGGAACCGGCCTGGATTAGGGGGGACAAAGATAAGCTCAAACAGGTGTTGTTTAATGTGATTCAAAATGCCTGTGAAGCCGCCCCACCAGCAAGCCAAGTTACCTGTGCTATTGCGCAACCAGAGCCTGACTATTTCACAATTACGGTGCACAATTGGGGCGAGCCGATTTCGGCGACCGAACTCCCAAAACTAACCCAACCTTTTTACTCGCGCAAACCGGGGGGGACTGGCCTGGGATTAGCTATTGTCGAGCGAATTTTGACCGCCCACAGGGGGAAACTACAGCTCACTTCAAATCCGCAACAGGGCACTTTGGTTAGCATTCATTTACCTACAAACTGGGGAGAAGCGGCTTGATCCTGAAAATAGTTTTGCCATTGGGCGACCAGGCCCCGAAACTGGGGTGAGATGCGTTTAAAAAACTGGGGATAAATCGGTAAACGGGGGTGTAACTTATAACCGGCCTGGGCGAGAGAGTCTTGCAGTTGAGCAAAATCATGATGAGGATAATCTGGATTGACATGATCATGGGGAACCAGGCCCCCTAAATCTCGGGCCCCGGCCTCAAGGCAAGCCAACAGCAACTCAACATTGGGCATTAAATTCGGTGGGATTTGGATGGTAATCTCAGGCGGTAACATCTCACGGGCCTGGTGAATGAGTTCCGGGAGTTGCCCGGTCTCAAAGCCTAGATTAGGAATTGGCTGGGCCGGGCTGGGGCTGTAGGGCTGCAAAATTACTTCTTGGATGTGGCCCCACTGCGCCTGAAGGGTAGCAATGGCCTGGAGGGTTTCGATCCGCTCTTGGGCTGTCTCTCCAATCCCCAACAACAACCCCGTCGTACAGGGAATCCCTAGCCGCCCGGCCTGGATCAGATGGTTAAGCCGTAAAGTGGGTTCTTTGGTGGGCGCGTGACGATGGACGGTTTCCAACAGTCGGGGAGTGACCTGTTCCAACATCAGCCCTTGAGAGACATTCACTCTGGCAAGATCGGCCAACTCAGGTGCTGTCAGGACGCCTGCATTGGTATGGGGTAAAAAACCGAGATTTAGGGCTAATTCCGCTAGTTGATAAATATGCTCGACCCAGGCCGGACGCTGCGGACTATTTAGGGCTACTTCCCCCGCTAAAATCAAAATTTCACAAATCCCCTGTCCCCGTAGTCCAGTTAACATCTCGCGAGCTTCTGCCAAGCTTAAACGGCTCCCCGTCCCCAAATCCTGACGAAAATTGCAGTAGGTACAGCGATTGATGCACTCGTAGGTGGGCACCAGGGTAAAGGCAGGGCTGTAGGTGATTATCGGCATCATCTAGAAAATTTAGGGGTAAGCCGTAGCCGAATTGACTCGGAGTATAGTTGGATGATAGGGAGTTTGTGGCTCACCTGTGGTGCGGGCTATGGCCATCCCTGTCTTGTGATTGTGGATTAGATGAGGAGTCTTGAGGGGATTGCTGGTGTTCTCGGATGCAGAGTTTCGGGTGGGGGCTGATGCCCTTGATCTGGATAATATTAAGACCCAGCTTGACTTGGTATTGCTCGCCTTAGAAGCCCTAACGGGCCTGGGTTCGGAAGCCATTCTCCAAGCGGCCTCAGAATTAAAACTGGTGGATTTTGTCTCGGATCGGGTGGGGTTATGGCGACTGCGGCAATCAAATCCCTTACGCCGGGGGAGTGGTGGGCGCAAAAAACTCGATATTGAAGAAGCTCGCTCCTTGGTGTTGATCAGTACCCATCTGGCCCGCCAGCATCAGCCCCAAATTCGCCAGGCCATTGAACATTGGGAATTATTGGAAAAAACGGCGCGTCCCCCCCAACAGGATCCCCTCTTAGGTGATTATCTGGATACCTTTACCAGCCTTTACCAGGAACGGATGAGTCACCAGGGTTTTGATGGCGATAATTTAGCCGAGTTAGCCTTAAGTTTACTGATTGATCTATTGTTCTACAGTAGCCCCCACGGGTCGCGGCGGTTGTGGTTAGCCCTCCTCGATCGCACCCAAGGCATAAGCCACCCCTTCTAAAATCCTTGTGAGCCAGGCCGGAATGTTTTTAAACTTTACTATCCCGCAGCACTGTCTTTAAGAATGCTTCCCACAGCAGCAAAGCCCTTACGGTGGCAGCGAACTCAAAATTTACACACCCGGCGTTGGCAAATTACCACAGCATTGATGGGCTTGGTTGGGTCATGGTTCTGGGACTGGGCCTGGCACGCTAAGACAACTCGGATTCGCCAAAAACGGGCCCGACACTTGGTGCAAACTCTGCTGGATTTGGGGCCGACCTTTATCAAAATTGGGCAGTTTCTCTCGACCCGGATTGATTTATTACCCATCGAATATATTGAAGCTCTGCGAGAACTCCAAGATCGGGTGCCGCCCTTTGACCCCCACCAGGCCCTGGCCATTGTTTCCATGGAATTGGGGCATCCCCTCTCGGAACTCTATGCGGAATTTGAAGCCAAACCCCTGGCTGCTGCTAGTTTAGGCCAAGTCCATCGGGCCAAGCTCTATTCTGGGGAAGCCGTTGTGGTCAAGGTACAGCGGCCCCATTTGCCAGACCTGTTAGACCTGGATTATCGGGTGATTGGGGCCTGGGTGCGGTTTTGTCATTGCTACATTGCTCCGAGCCGCCGCTACAATCTCCCAGCGATTTACGAAGAATTTTTTAGTATCCTCTTCCTTGAAATTGACTACATTCGGGAAGGCCAAAACGCGGATCGGTTTCGGGCTAATTTTGCTCAGGAAGCCCACATTCGCGTCCCCAAAATTCATTGGGAATACACCACCAGTCGCGTCCTGACAATGGAATATTTGCCGGGGATTCGGGTGGATAATCGTGATCAATTGGCAGCCCACGGGCTGAAGCCCCAGGCCATTAATCAACTCGGCATTTGCTGTTACTTGAAACAATTGCTGATTGATGGTTTTTTTCATGCGGATCCCCACCCTGGCAACTTAGCGGTCACGGAGAAGGGGGATCTGATTTTTTATGATTACGGCATGATGACGGAAGTGGCGGCCCTGAACCAAGAGCAAATGGTGGCCACATTTTTTGCCGTGCTCAAGAAAGACACGAATCAAGTCATTCTCACCCTGACTAACCTTGGCCTGATCGAACCGGTCTCTGATATGTCAGCCATCGAACGGGTGATGCAGGTAATTTTACAGGAGTTTACGGAAAAACCCCTCGATGTAAATTTCTTCGGGCAGATGCGCCATGATGTTTATCTCCTTTTTCAACAGCAGCCGTTTCGACTACCGGCCAAACTGACCTATATTTTGAAGTCTTTAACAACTCTGGATGGGATTGCCCGCAGCTTAGACCCCAACTACAATCTGGTTGCTTCGGCTCAACCCTTTGTCAGACAACTCGCCCTGAAAGGTGAAAAAAGTAAAGGTCTGCGGGCCCTGACCCGACAAGCGCAGGAGTTTATTCAATACAAACTCAACCAACCCAGTCGCACCGAAATATTACTGCAAGAATTCCAGGCCAAGCTAGAACGGGGCGACATTAAAGTTCGGGTGCATAGTCCAGAAACTGACCTGCTGCTGCAACGGGTCTATCGGGCTTTACAATGTTTACTCTTTATCTGTGGAGCGGGTTTTAGCCTAATTGCGGCGGTGTTATTGCTCCTGCATCAGTACTGGGGTGGGGCAATTTTTCTCTTTATGATCTCTGCCTTGCTCGGCCTGGGGGTGCTGCGTTGGGGTTGGCGATTGCTGTGGGAGGGGGGCCGGTAAGTTAGGCTGGAACTAGGGCGCGGCAAAGTTGCGTCAAGTATAAGTGAGTCCGTGGAATACTGCCATGATGCCTGACCGTCCCATTAACCGTTCGTTACCCTGGATGCTGGGCCTGAGCGCAGTGGCTTTGCTGTCTGTGGGGGGCGGGGCCTGGTTAACCTTTCAACAACTAAGACCGGGCGATGTTGCTCCAATCACAGTCAATTCTCCAATTCCGGCAACAGGCGAGTTATCTGTTTATTGGCTGAATGCCCAAGGCACAGGCCTGGTGAATGCCTCTGTCAGTGGGCGTGATCAGAACAACAGGGAACCGGAAACACTCTTAAAAGCCGGATTTAGTCAACTACTCGCCGGCCCCACCTCAACCACAGTAGCGACAACGATTCCTCAAGGTACACAACTCCAAAGCCTTGCGATTAAGCCGGATGGGATTCACCTCAACTTATCCCAGGAATTTACCAAGGGGGGCGGCAGTACTTCGATGCAGGGGCGGCTTGGGCAGGTGATTTATACCGCTACTAGCTTGAATCCCCAGGCCCCGGTGTGGATTTCAGTTGCGGGTAAACCGTTAACCATTTTGGGGGGCGAAGGCGTAGAAGTGACTCAACCGATGAGCCGGGCTGATTTTGAAACAGCTTTCAGCCTAAAGGGACAATCCCCAACCAACAATTGATGATCAGGGATTGATGATGCATTAACTGAGTTGAGTAGAGCGGAATTTTAGCCCCCCGCAATCGCCGGAATAATACTGACTTCATCCCCATCGCTCAAGGCTGTTTGGGGGCCATCGAGAAAGCGGATGTCTTCGTTGTTAACGTAGAAGTTAATAAACCGCCGCAACTGCCCCGATTCATCACAGAGCCGCCCTTTGATCCCCGGACAGTCCTGCTCTAAGGAATCTAAGAGTTCACTAATGTTATTAGCCTGGCATTCCAACGTGGCCTGGTCGCGGGTGAGTTTTTGCAGGGGGGTGGGAATTAAAACTTTAACGGACATTTTTGACTTAAACCTCAATTCAATCAACAAAATGAATTAGCTTAGACCAACACTGGCTGCCATTCCAGACGTTCGAGGGTCCGTGACCGCTCCAAGGCCCGCTCAAAGGCATCAAGTTTGGGCTCAATTGTCAGGGGTTCACCAATGTAACCTTGCACCGCTTCTTGGGTTTTCAGGCCATTGCCGGTGATATAGACAACGGTTTTTTCCTCAGGGTCAATTTTACCGGCTTCAACGAGTTTCTGGAGGACTGCAACGGTGGTTCCCCCAGCGGTTTCGGTGAAGATGCCCTCAGTTTCCGCCAAGAGTTTAATCCCAGCGACAATTTCATCGTCATTGACGGATTCGATATTTCCGTTGGTTTTGCGGGCGATATCCAGGGCATAAACCCCATCCGCAGGATTTCCAATGGCAATAGATTTAGCAATGGTACTGGGTTTAACCGGATTGATAAAGTCCCGTCCTTCACTAAAGGCAGAGGCAATCGGGGAACATCCTAGGGCCTGGGCCCCACTACACCGCACGGCTTTATCAGCCACTAAACCAACTTCGACAAATTCCCGGAAGCCTTTATAAATCTTGGTGAATAGGGAGCCAGAGGCCAGCGGGGCGACAATGTGATCCGGCAATTCCCAGCCCAACTGCTCAATCACTTCATAGCCGAGGGTTTTTGAGCCTTCCGAGTAATAGGGCCGCAAATTGATATTCACAAAGCCCCAACCGTGGGTATTCGCCACCTCAGAACAAAGCCGATTCACCTGATCATAGTTGCCTTGCACCGCCATCACCGTGGGCCCATAGATTAAGGTGCCCAGGACTTTCCCCGCCTCTAAATCCGAGGGAATAAAGACACAGCAATCCAGGCCCGCCCGAGCCGCAATCGCCGCTGTGGAGTTGGCCAAATTTCCAGTACTGGCACAGGAAACAGTCGTAAACCCGAGTTCTTGGGCCCGCGTCAGAGCCACCGAGACCACCCGATCCTTGAAACTCAAGGTGGGCATATTCACCGCGTCATTTTTGATGTAGAGATGCTTCAGCCCGAGCCGCCGTGCGAGCCGATTTGCTTTTAACAATGGAGTCATGCCCGTGCCAACATCAATCGGGGTGTCTGTTTCTACGGGTAAAAAGCTGCGATACCGCCAAATTGAATTGGGGCCAGCTTCAATGGTTTGGCGCGTGACGGTTTTAGCCAACTGGCTGAGGTCGTATTTAACTTCTAGGGGGCCAAAACAGTATTCACACACATGGATGGCCTGGGCTTCGTACTCGGCTCCACATTCTTTACATTTCAGGCCAGTGAAGTGGGCCGTGCGGGTGGGGGCGGTGATGGTGGCGGTCATAGGGGCAAAACGCTCTACTCCAAGATTGTGCTGATGCTAACACCCAGCCAAAAATGTTGTCAAACATACCCGATAAAAATAGTCGGGATTAATATCTTGGGTAAAGCTCAACTGGCGGGTGGAATGGAAATATCGAGGGTGTGGATCGGTTCGGACAACGCGGCCAGGCCAGGACTGAGGGAGGCTTGGTTCCCCACAATCAGCGTGGTCAAGTGGTCTGGTTGGAGGTGGGCCTGGGCAACCCGCTGCACATCGGCAATGGTCGTGGCTTTAACCCCCTGTTGATACTGAAAAATAAAGTCTTGGGGATAGCCAAAATAGTCGTAGCGCATCAGCCGAGAAAGGGTTTGGGCCGGACTACGGAAGTTAAAAATAAAGGAATTCAGGATGGAATCTTGGGCATAGGCTAGTTCAGCGGGTTCAATTGGCGTGGTTTGGAGTTCCTTAAATTCGGCTTTTAAAGCATTGAGAAATTCCAGGGTGGCAGCGGTTTTAGTTTGCCCAGTCCCGAAAAACACTCCCGGATAGTCATACTCAGGGTTCCAAGCTGCGTAAACGGAGTAGGCCAGGCCCTGCTGGGAGCGAATCCGATTAAACAGCCGTCCACCAAAGCCATTCAAGACCCCATTCATCACATACAGCGAAAATACATCCGGGTCTTTCAGGGTATCGCCGAGATGGCCAGTGTAGATATAGCTCTGGCTCAGTTGGGGTTGATTGACCAGAAACGTACCGCTGGGGGGTGGGGTCTCAAGGCCTGGAATCGGGGGCAAGGGGGTTGAGCGGGGTTGCCATTGGCCAAATTGGGTTTCAATCAACTGCTGCATCGCTCTCGGCTCAAAATCACCGACAATCCCAAGGATCATTTGACTGGGTTGGAGATAGGTGCGGGCAAAGTTAACAATGGCCTGGCGATCAATCTGCTCTAGGGTGGCATATTCGGGACGGCGGGTGTAGGGACTATCTGGGCCATAGATGAGACGATAAAACTCCCGGCTAGCAATGGATTCCGGGTTATCGTTCCGGCGGGCAATTTGGCCGCGGCGGCGTTGTTTAGCGACTTCCAGGCGATTGGGATCAAAGGCTGGCTCCTGGACAACTTCACTAAACCAGGTAAAAACATCGGATAAATGTTCACTCAGGGTCGTAAAGCTGACCTGCCCGGCCGTCATGCCAATTCCCGACTCGATGGTTGCGGCCCGATCCGCTAGTAAAGCGTCTAATTGATCAACGGGATGGGCTTGGGTGCCGCCATTGCGGAGTAAATCCCCGGTAATATCAGCCAGGCCGGCCTGGGAGGCGGGTTCCCATCGACTGCCAACTCGAATGAGTAATGTGCCCCGGACAATCGGCCAATCGTGATCCGGCAAAAGATAAACCGTTAGGCCATTCCTGAGTTGATACCGCTCATAGGTGGGAATGGTGAGGTCGGGCAGGGGGGGAAAGGTAAGTTCGGTATAGTGTTTGGGAGTGGCAGCCAGGGTCAAGGTTGAGCCTCCAAGACAAAGAACAAGAGTCAGAATAAATACGCCAACGGTTTGCCACAGGGGCCAATGCCTGACCCGATAGCTCCAGAATTGTTTAGTCATGCCGACAATTTATAGGGGTTATAGGAGGGGATTGAGATCCAGAAACGCTTTTGATTACATGCATAAGTCTTGCGTTGAAACCCATGATTTAAGCCGAAAAAGTGCTCAGAATCAATTGATTGTTGTAGTAAATTTCATAGTCGGAACCTAGCTCAGCCTGGAGTTGTTGGGCAATCACCAATCCCTCGCGCTCAAAATCTTTTTCTTCTTGCTCACTTGAGAAGGCAGACTTAGCTGGGTCATCTAAATCAAGAATTCCCTCAAATGCCTGCTGCCACAGGGTCATCCGGTTAATTAATCGCGACGACAAAGGTAAGCTGGCTAACTCGAGATAATCGGCAGTTTCTTCATCCCACAATAGCTCGCAGCTATAGTCTGGACTCATGCGGATAATTCTAGGCATTTGTCTTGGTGGGGATATGTTTACGAGGGGCCGGGTTGGCACCAACAATGAATCCATTATTACCCACGGTAATCGCAACATAATGCCACTCCCCGTTCCACAACAGTTCATAAACTGGACGTGTGCCTTGTAATCTAATTTGATATCCCTGGGTTAACGCAGTAATTAGGAATATCGGAAGCTCTTCTGGAGAGATACCCCGACGTTCAAAATGATTCAGTTTTAAGACAATATGCGTCCACCCTGCTCGATGATTCCCCATCTCTAACCAAACAAGCTGACCATTGGCCATACGTCCAACTTCCAAGACCTCTTCTAAATTCACATCTTGACGTTTTGCTAGCTCAGCGCAGAGTGTTTCTTTGTTGTCAGACATAAGAGGGTTAGCCTGCCTCAACGACAGTTCATACTCTGAAGCCAATCAGTTTGTTCCGTCAGGGGGACAGCCCATACAACCAAATAATTTTGAGACTCAGGCAAGACTTGGTTTAAGAAGAGCATACCGGTGCCAAAGCTCTGCGTAGGGAATATACCGGGATGACCAGGGTTTGTGGTGCCCGCCGCTCCAGTGAATAATGCCAATCTCAGAGAGGGGTTTCTTCAGGAGCCAACTGACTGCCCGGACATTGCCGTAGCCGCACCGATTCCATTTCCGCTCCAGCTGAATATAGTCCTTAAACATCAGGTTAAGTAAGGTTTCATCATTGAGTTGGAAGAGTCGATAGTTGTGCTTTGCTTCCCAGGCCAGGTAGCGGTAAAGCTTTTCATAGTCGGAGTCTTGCCAGTAGCTTAAATCCGTAAACAGGACACCGGCATTAAAGGTTTGGCGAAATTCCCGGAGTTCTTTGAGGGCCAGCCAGGGCTGAGCAAAATGAAAGATCGCTGGAAAAAAGTGGGGGCAGGCGGCAAAATAGGCGGTGCGAGAAAAGGTGATGGAGTCAAATAATGCGGCGATATCCTGAAGGACAATTAAATCTGTATCCAGAAAAATAACTTTGCCTAAATCTGGAAAAATATCTTTGAGAAAAAGGCGGGCATAGAGGAGGGTCAGGGCCTGGGCGCTTTTAGCTGACTTGGGCTGATACTTGGCCTGGATGTACTCCTGGATGGTGGCATTGGGCGTGTAGGGACGTACGCGAAACTGAAAGTCTGCCTCTGGGAAATAGGCCGGAATCTGGGCCTCAAAAGCGGTGACATCGTTGGGTGGCGTAATGATGTGGAAAAAGAGACGCTGGGGTTGGCTAGTATTTTTGAGAACGGAATTGATCGCTGCCAACAGGCCAAAAAAGTAGTCTTGATCTAGGGCAAAAATGATGTGAATGGGCATGCGGACGCGATGGCAACTCCCCAGCAGTGGACTGAAATCGTAGCGCGACAGGTCATCCTAACAGCTTACGCCCAGGCCTGGCCGATCATATACACTCCCTGAACTGTGAGGTTGGCCTGGGGGATTGCCGTGACTAGGCGTTGAGTTTTTTCTGAAGCAGTTGGTTTGTCAGTTTTGGATCGGCCCGTCCCCCGGTTTTCTTCATCATTTGCCCAACAAAGAAGCCCTGGAGTTTGGTTTTTCCGGCTCGATATTGGGCCAGTTCTTCCGGGTGGGCCGCCAGCACTTGATCAATCAGCTTTTCCAGTTCCCCCGTATCTGACATTTGGATCAGGCCTTTTTTCTCCACTAGGGCCTGGGGGGAGCCGCCTTTTTCCAGTAATTCCGGCAGAATATCCTTGGCAATTTTGCTGCTGATTGTGCCTTTTTCAATTAAACCAATCAATTCTGCCAGGCCCGGCGGGGTTAAGGGTAAATCTGTCATCCCTTTTTTCTCAGTTTTCAGATAGGCCGTAATATCCCCCATGATCCAGTTGGCGGCTTGTTTGGCAGGAGCTCCGGCAGTGACGACGGCTTCAAAATATGCGGCGGTGGCCCGTTCATCGGTCAAAACTCGGGTATCGTAGGCGGAAAGTCCCAAGTCGGTTTCGTAGCGGTGGCGTTTCTGGGCAGGTAATTCCGGTAATTCCGCGGCCCAGGCCTGGCGTTGCGCCTCACTGACTTCAATCGGGCCTAAATCCGGTTCCGGAAAATAGCGGTAATCACTGGAGCCTTCTTTCACCCGCATCGTCAAGGTTTGTTGGCTGGCTTCATCCCAAAGACGGGTTTCTTGCACGAGCTTTTCGCCCTCCCGCAGGGCCTGGACTTGGCGGGCAATTTCAAAGTCAATTGCTTTTTGGATAGCACTGAAGGAGTTCATGTTCTTGATTTCGACCTTGGTGCCAAAGGTTTCAGTCCCGACCGGCCGCACAGAAATATTCACATCACAGCGCAAGGAGCCTTCCTGCATATTCCCGTCACACACACCCAGATAGCGCAAAATTCGCCGCAATTCCTGAGCATATTCCGCGGCTTCTTGCCCAGAGCGCAAATCCGGTTCAGAGACAATTTCCACCAACGGCACACCGGCCCGATTGAAATCCACTAAGGAATAACTGGAACCGGAGAGACGATCACTTCCGGCGTGGACTAACTTGCCGGCATCTTCTTCCATGTGGAGGCGGGTAATGCCAATGCGTTTGCGAATGGGTTGCTCGTTTTCATCTAAGAGTTCAATTTCCAGCCAGCCATGTTCGGCAATGGGCAAATCATACTGGGAAATTTGATAGTTTTTCGGTAAATCCGGATAAAAATATTGCTTGCGGTCGAATTTACTGTAGGCGGCAATCTGACAATTTAGAGCTAGGCCTGCTTTGACGGCATACTCCAGAACTTTTTGATTCAAGACAGGCAACGTCCCCGGCAACCCCAGGCAAATTGGATCGACGTTAGTATTGGGCGGCTGACCAAACTCGGTGGAACTATTGGAAAAAATTTTGGTATTCGTACTCAGTTGACAGTGAACTTCCAGGCCAATGACGGCCTCATAATCAACATCGGTTTTGCTAGCGGTCAGGGTCGCAGTCATCTCAATTACACCTCTCCTTCAACAAGGGCCTGGTATTCCGCCGCGGACATCGCATCACTTAGACTTTCATCTTCACTCACTCGCACCTTAAGCAGCCACCCTTCACCGTAGGGATCAGTGACAATTTCTTCGGGCGCATCCACCATGGCCTGGTTGGTTTCAACTACGGTTCCGGTGACTGGGGCATAGAGTTCTTCCACGGCTTTGACGGACTCAATACTGCCTAGTCGTTCTCCTTGTGTAACGCTATCTCCTTCTTGGGGCAACTCCACAAAGACAATATCCCCCAGTTGATCAATGGCAAAGGCACTAATGCCGATAGTCGCAATTTCCCCCTCAAGGCGAACGTATTCATGACTGTCCAGGTACTTCAAATCTTCTGGGTATTCAAAGCTCATAGAGAACTCACAGCAATGTTTAGGGTGAATAGCTGTCTAAGCTAGCTTAACCAATGTTTGGGCTAAAACACCACACAGGCCGGGCTGTCCACCCGCAAAACGGATTCTTGTGCAAATTGGGTTTGGTAGGCTTGGCGGATCGCTTCAATGGCCTGGTGGCTTTGGGGATTAGCTGGGTAAAGCAGCACCAGCACACGGGCATCTTCCACTAGAATTGAACCCGCCGCATTTTGGTACTGACCATAGGCAGAAATCAGGGTTAAGCCCTTGGGAAACCGCGGGGTAACTTCTTGATCTAAAAAGGCTTGAAACTGTTCTGGGGTGATGGGTTTGAAGGCGGGGCCAGACAATCCAAACAAGAGTTCAGTCCGTTGCCACACCTGGCCTGGGCTGTTTTGGCCACAGAGTAAAGTTTGAGTCAGGGGATGGGTTGGGGTTGCTGACAGGGGTCTAGACCAAGCAGAGAGAGGAGAGCCAAGAATAAAAACACTTGAGATAGTTATTAGTAAGAATTTCATCTCTGGATTGTGGTCAAGCCGTTGACTGCCTATGCTTCATAACGAGGCTCTGAGGAGCTGATTTCAACATTTGGCAATTCTAGGATCGACAGGGCAGTAACTCAATTCCCAAAGTAGCGATAGAAGACATGAGGAGTCAATCTGATAGCTCGCTTAAAGCTGTGATCTCTCCTTGATGGAGTTCAAGGCTCCGATACCCTGATTTTGTTTCTGGTTCTAGAATATTTAGTTTTTGGAGAATCATCGGTTTTGGATGAGTTAAAAGTACTTGAGAAAATCACTAATTTCTTGATCTAAAAGTGGCTTGACAAGCATCACCCGATCTAGATTATCAATTAGCTGAAAATAGTTAAGTGAGACTCCATAGGCATGTCGAAAAAAGTGTCTAAAGGCGCGCAGATTATTGAGAAAGTCATAGCTTTTGGGAGATAACAAGGCAGGACGAATATTTTCGATTGGTTGTGTCATTCGTTTTAGAAGTAGCGAGTGCCAGCGGGATGTATCATTGATATTATTTTCAAAATGAGTTGCGATAATTTTCAGTAACTCCTCTACAGCCCCGTAAAAGTTATGAATTTGATAGGCCAAACTCTCTAACTTTTCAAGATTATCTGGATTTATTCCTTGGGAGCGCGCTTCTACAATAGAAAATACTTGATCAATAATGTACTTTTGGGCATTGATGTCAGCTCGGATCAGGCTAAGTTGGTCGCTGTCCATAGTATTCCTTGCTGGCGCAGGCGATCCGCAAAAAAGCACTCAGACAGTTGAATAATATCCACATCTCGTTCTACCGATTCAGAAAGATTGGCGATGGCAGCAAAAAACTGTTCAGGATCAATCGTTTCAACTGCAATATCCACATCGGAGTTAGTCTGAAAGTGGTTGGGACGAACTAAGGAGCCGACAATATAGGCCTTTTCAATTCCGTAGGCCTGCCCATACTTTTCTAACCACCCAAGGGTTTGAGCGAGTGTCACCTGACGATTAGCCTCTGCTTCTTGCCGCCGCCTGGCTTGGAGTTGATCTAACAGGGGAGTCGGATAGGTCATAGCTTTAATGTTAGGACAGACAGCCCGAGACTAGGAGAATTGTGATGATTACATGATTTATCAGTGGGTGGTAGTCTTCCACAGCCGGTTTGAGGAGAGTTGGCATGGCATGATCTCTATTTCCCTAACATTAACTTAGCCCAGGCCTGGTTCATTGCCGATGCTAGTTCGCCCTAGAATTCGCCGTACTCCTGGAGATAGGCCAAGAAGTCCGTTAAGGCTTGTCGGTTGGTGGGATTGGGGTCGAGTTGATATTGAATTTGGAGAATAGTTGATCGAGTTTGGATTCTAGCTCGGCGAGCCGCTCGTTCTCTTTCCTGATCTGCCTCGTTCGCAGCTCGATCTCTTTCGTCCTTTGCTCGATTTCCAGCGTTCCACTCTGCGAACGACCTCATGGTCTACAAGGCCGAGATTAACCAGGAGAGACGCTGTCCCCAAACAGAAGACCAGAAAGCTCCACTGGAGGATGGTGAGGGGGATGAATCGGATGGGGGTGGTGTTGATGTTGCCATAAAACCTGAGTAATGCTGCGACGGCATACAAAAAAGTGGTCAGGGAGCGGGGAAGCAGTGCCAGAAAACTTGCCATAATTTCATTTTACCCAGGCCCCCAAGCATCTCTAAATTTTTAATATCTACCACTGAAAAAGCTCAGAAATTGATAACTCTACTTGAGGAAAGGCCTGGGGAGTCATGATGCCGAATGAAATGGTTTCCTGGTTTTGATAATCACTTTGGTTCGGATTACGAAAAATAAAAACCTGGCGCGCATTCAGGTCAACGACCCAATATTCAGGAATCCCGGCCTGGGCATAGACTCGCTTTTTATCATTCAGGTCATAGGCTAGGGTGGTATTAGAGATTTCAATGATGAGAAAAATATCCTTGGGTTCAGGATGTCTAGTTTTATATGCACTGCCGAGGGGCTTGACAATGGCGATATCCGGTTCGGGCTCGGAGGTACTAAGGGTAACTGGATGTGACTCTCTGACCAAGGCCAGCCCTTTGAGTTTTTCCCGTAAGTAGTTGGCTCCAGACTGATTTGCATAACTGTGGAGTGGGCTTTCCGGGGGCATTGTGACAATATCACCATCTAAGAGTTCGACTTTTTTTTGAGCCAGTACTCCCTGGTTAATCAGTTGATGATAGTCTTCTACCGTCCATTTCAGGAGAGTTGGCATGGCATGATCTCTATTTCCCTAACATTAACTTAGCCCAGGCCTGGTTCATTGCCGATGCTAGTTCGCCCTAGAATTCGCCGTACTCCTGGAGATAGGCCAAGAAGTCCGTTAAGGCTTGTCGGTTGGTGGGATTGGGGTCGAGTTGATATTGAATTTGGAGAATAGTTGATCGAGTTTGGATTCTAGCTCGGCGAGCCGCTCGTTCTCTTTCCTGATCTGCCTCGTTCGCAGCTCGATCTCTTTCGTCCTTTGCTCGATTTCCAGCGTTCCACTCTGCGAACGACCTCATGGTCTACAAGGCCGAGATTAACCAGGAGAGACGCTGTCCCCAAACAGAAGACCAGAAAGCTCCACTGGAGGATGGTGAGGGGGATGAATCGGATGGGGGTGGTGTTAATGTTGCCATAAAACCTCAGGAGTGCTGCTACGGCGTACAAAAAAGTGGTCAGGGAGCGGGGAAGCAGTGCCAGAAAACTTGCCACAGTCTCATTTTAGCCAGGGCCCCACAATTCATTTTTTCAACTTTTATAGTCATTTCGCTTAGGAATGGGACACAAATATGCTTGAAACCGATATGAGCATTACTCTTGAGTGTCTCACTTTTGGCAGAAATGACTATAGTGATCAGAACAGGGCGACAACAATGTGGCTAAAGCTCGATTAATGGCGGCTAGGGCCTGATTAATTTCTGCGGCCGAGACAATCAACGGCGGCACAAAGCGAACCACTTTCAGGCCTGCAGGCACCAAGAGCAAGCCTTCTGCAATCGCGGCTTTGACAATATCAGGCGCGGTAATGGGTGAATCGGCTTCAATTTCCAGGCCATTGATCAAGCCCCAACCGCGCACCTCTTTCACCAGGCCAGCATACTGATGCGGAATTTCCTTCAGACCAGCGCGCAATTGTTCTCCTCGGGCCTGGGCATTTGCGAGCAAGTGATCCTGTTCAATGGTTTGACACACGGTTAAGGCTGCTGCACAGGCCAAGGGATTGCCGCCAAACGTACTCGCATGATCACCGGGTTGGAAAACATCACAGAAGGATTTACAGAGCATCGCCCCAATCGGCACACCCCCCGCCAGGCCCTTAGCTGAGGTAAAGACATCCGGTTCAACCCCCAAGGTTTCATGGCCCCAGAGATTGCCCGTGCGTCCCATCCCGACTTGGACTTCATCAAAAATGAGGAGAATCCCTTTTTCATTGCAAATCTCCCGCACCCGTTGGAAATAAGCGAACTCTCCCGGCCGCACACCGCCTTCTCCTTGCAGGGGTTCTAACAAAATCGCCGCAACTTGGCGTTCATCTTGGTCTAGTTCGGCAATCGTGGCTTCGAGTTCGGCAATATCGTTGTAATTGACGTAAGCAAACCCCGGCACGAGCGGATCAAAGTTTTTCTGATATTTGGGTTGGCCAGTGGCGGTGATTGTAGCTAAGGTGCGTCCATGAAAACTGGCCTGGGCCGTAATAATAATCGGGTTAGCAATCCCTAAAACCGTGTGGGCATATTTCCGAGCCAGCTTAATCGCGCCTTCATTGGCTTCCGCCCCAGAATTACAGAAAAAGACCCGGTCGGCACAGGAATGATTTACCAGCCATGTGGCCAGCTCGCCCTGTTGGGGAATGTAGTAGAGGTTTGAGACGTGGTGCAGGGTTTGGATTTGCTCGGTAACGGTTTTGACTAAGGCGGGGTGAGCATGGCCGAGGGTACAGGTGGCAATTCCAGCAACAAAATCTAAATACTCTTTCCCAGCATCATCCCAAACTTTACAGCCGGAGCCTCGCACCAACGTCAACGGAAACCGGGCATAGGTCGTCATCACATCCCGATCAAAGTCGCTGCGGTTGTAGGGGGCATCGAGGACAGGCGTTTCAGGACGGGCTTCTGTAATTGGACTCACGGGAGGCAACCTTTAGATTTTCAGCGGGGGTTTAAAACGGTATCGAAATAATCAAGTGAGAATTTGTCTTAATCTAGCGCAGGGGCCTGGGAACTTAGCCGCAACCGTTACCATTGTAGAGCGAAGATTTTTGATCCCAAGCTGGACTTGCGGCTCTTTTGAGATTGAATGGCTGCTCTGTCACCACCCCTTGATATTTTGATCCTCTCCAACGGGCCGGGGGAGTTAGCCACATGGGTATATCCCGTTGTCCAGGCCTTGCGGCAAAAATTTGGCACTGATCCAGAAAATGTCAGAATTTCCCTGGTGCTATCACCCTGTCCCCATGCCAGTGGTCAAGAAGCAGAGGCCGCCGCCAAAATATCAGGGATTGATCGGGTGCAAGCTGCTCAGTATTTTTGGAATTTTTTAATTTGGGGTAAAACGCAAGCAAATTGGGAATGGCGGGCACGGGGCCTGGTTTTGTTTTTGGGGGGTGATCAGTTTTTTGCTGTGGTCTTGGCTAAACGCCTGGGCTATCGGAGTTTAATTTATGCGGAATGGGAAGCCCGTTGGTTAGCTCAGATTGATCAATTTGCCTTACGCCGACCCGTGACGGTACCGAAAGCCTATGCCTCTAAAATTGCTGTCGTTGGGGATTTAATGATTGAAAGCCAGGCCCTGCTCAGTGCTAACCACCTGAATCTGATCAATCAACACCTACATCTGACTGAATCCACCCCACTAATTGGCCTACTTCCCGGCTCCAAGCACCATAAATTACAGTTGGGAGTCCCACTGCTCATTGCCACTGCCGAACATCTTGCTCGTCTTAATCCCCAAGCCCGGTTTGTGATTCCGATTGCCCCTACCTGTGAGCCAAAAACCATTGCCGCCTATGCCCAACCCGAAACCAACCCTGATTTAGGCCGGATTAGCGAGATTACCGCCAGCCTTGTGACTCCAGGAGAAGAATTGCCCTACCTCGAAACGAGCAACGGTACAAAAATTACCCTTTGGCAGCAAACCCCAAATTACGATCTCCTCAGTCGCTGTCAGCTTTGCTTAACTACGGTGGGTGGAAATACGGCGGAACTCGGAGCCTTGGCCATTCCGATGATCGTGCTGCTGCCGGCCCAACAACTGCAACTCAAGCAAGTCTATGCGGCGGATGGTTTGGGTGGTCTTGTGGCGAAATTACCCGGACTGCAACACTTAATGATGGTGACCTTATTTTGGCTGATGGTTGGGAAAGGGTTATCGTGGGCGGAGATACAGCAGTTGTGGCGAGGCAAACCAACTAATTGGGCACTGGTGAAAAAAGGCTTAGGATATCTGGCCTGGCCAAATATTTGGGCAAAGCGGGAAATTATCCCGGAACTGGTGGAGCCGATTGAACCAGCCGAATTAGTCAAAAAAGTACAGCACTATTTAGAGCACCCTGAGGAGTTAAGCAAAATGCGTCAAGAGTTAGAACGGGTTCGAGGTGAAAGCGGTGCGGCGGCTAAAATTGCTGATCTAGTGGCTAAATTGCTCGATGTCCCCCAGGCCAGTCCCAACCCTGATCCCCTCCCCTTGCACTAATGGAACCGATCATCCCCCAGCCGGAACTTGAACCCCTGAGCCGTACCCAGATTTTAATTGCCATGGGCTTAACGGCGATTTTGTGGTTGGTCTTGTCGAAAATTTTACTGCAAACGCCCTTTTCCGGGGGATTATTACCGCTTAAGTTCCAGGCCCTGGCTGTCCTTGTGGGGGGCATGATTGCGGCGGGGATTATCTTAGCCAGTAGTTTGCTGTATCAAATTTGGCCCACCTATCGAGCCTCAGCAGATTTTTATTTAGAACTGGTGATTAAACCCCTGGCCTGGGCCGATGTCTTTTGGTTGGGCTTGTTACCTGGACTCAGTGAAGAATTACTCTTTCGGGGTGTTTTGTTACCAACCCTTGGCCTGGATTGGATGGGGATTCTCGGTTCGGCCCTGTGTTTTGGCATTCTCCACATGGGGGGTAAACAACAATGGCCTTACGCGATTTGGGCCACGATTGTCGGGGCAGTGCTGGGCTATAGTGCTGTCGCCAGTGGTAATTTGCTGATTCCGGTGATGGCCCATATCGTCACAAATTGGACGGCGGGGGTGATGTGGAAACTGCGTCGTGCTTAAAACCGTGGGTCAAACTCCCATCCTCTTGGGGATAGTTCTTGTTGCAAGTTGGCCAGTTCCGACTCCAGCCCAAACCGTTACCGCCCAACACGCCCTCGTCGCCTCTGCCCATCCCTTAGCCACCCAGGCCGGGGTAAAAATTCTCCAAAAAGGGGGGAATGCCATTGATGCGGCCATTGCGACAACCTTGGCGATTTCTGTGGTTGAACCGTTCTCAGCGGGGATTGGCGGCGGCGGGTTTGCCCTAGTTCGAGATGCTAAAACTCAAAAGATTACAGCCTTAGATTTTCGGGAAACGGCTCCAGCCGCGGCAACTGCAACGATGTATCTCAATCCCCAAGGTCAACCGATGCCCCAGGCCAGTTTAGTGGGATTCAAGGCGGTGGCAACTCCGGGAACAATTGCGGGCTTGGCAGAACTGCATCGGCAGTATGGCAACTTGGCCTGGTCAGATTTAGTCCAACCGGCGATTCACTATGCCCAAGAGGGATTTACTGTCACACCTCGGTTCGCCCAATTCTCGGCCTGGGAAGTTAATAATTTAAGTCAAAATCCTGCTGCTAGAGCTTTGTTTACCAACAATGGTCAGCCCCTAAAGGTGGGAGAGAAAATCATTCAAACTGACTTGGCCAAAACCTTAATTGCGATTGCTGAAAATCCGCAAACGTTTTACACGGGCTGGATTTCTGAGGATATTGCTCGTGAGATGAAAGCCAATGAGGGCCTGGTAACGCTGGATGACTTAAAAACTTATCGGCCAGTGTGGCGCGATCCGCTGTGCTTCCTTTGGCAAACCTATCGAGTTTGTTCAATGCCGCCGCCGTCTTCCGGGGGAGTAGCCTTAGCCCAAATTCTTAACCTTTTGCCGATGCAGACGTTAACCCAATCCGGGCGCGAAGCTCCTGAAACCCTGCATCAACTGGCTGCCGCCATGCAAATTGCCTATGCCGACCGGGCGGTGTATTTGGGGGATCCGGATTTTGTCAATGTCCCCGTCCAAGCCTTGATTAGTCCCGACTACGCCCAGGCCCGGCGACTTGAAATTTTACCCCAGCAAGCCCGTAGTGCCAATCAAGTCCAGGCCGGGGATCCGCAACTGATCGAACGCCTCCGAACCAAACTTGAGAGCGAAAATACCAGCCATTTAACAGTTGTGGATCAGGCGCGCAATGTTGTTAGCCTTACCTTTACAATCAATGGCCCCTTTGGTGCAGCAGTCGTGGCCGCAGGAACCGGGATTGTCTTGAACAACGAAATGGATGATTTTGCCATTGCCGCGAATACCCCGAATCTGTTTGGCCTGGTGGGAGATCAGGCGAACAAAATTGCCCCGTTGAAGCGGCCCCTCTCCAGCATGAGTCCCACCATCGTCACGGAAAATAACGAGTTTGTTTTAGCGACAGGGTCTCCAGGGGGCAGTCGGATTATTACCACGGTGTTGCAAGTGTTGCTCAATCGCCTGGCCTGGCATCTTTCCCCCACTGAAGCCGTTAACGCTCGCCGGATTCATCAGCAATGGCAACCAGATGTTGTATTTCTCGAACCGGGATTTTCCCCAGAAACCAAAGCAACCCTCGAAAACTATGGCTACAAAATTGAAGAACGGCAACCTTGGGGTAATGCGAATTTGATCGAAGCGGGGCCTGGGGGAAAACTCTTTGGGGCAGCAGATGGGCGAGGCGAAGGAACTGTTAGTGGATTTTGAAATATAAATAAGTTCAGGGTCTAAATCATTCCTGGCTTTATGCAGAGGGAAGTGGAGGATTTGACTCGTGGTGCAAAGGATTGGGGTGAGTGACAAATCGGTTGTATATGGTATGAGCGAGCCATATCTTGTCTGCATCACTCATGGCCTGGATCGCCCGAATCAAGGAACCCTCTAGTCCCTGCGGTTTCGGATCTCTTAAGCCTTGAATTGTGGCAGATAATTTCTCTTGAAGAGCTTCCTTTTTGAGTGCCTGCTCCCGTCGTTGTTCAGCTTTAAAGGTTTCTGATTCTAACCAGCGAAGTTCTTCTTCTCGCCATTGATCTGCTAGGACTTCTTGAGTCATGGCATTCCAGCCAATAAACTTTAACCGGGTTGCCATATAATACAATTCATCTTCCTCAAGCTGAGAAAAAGCTTGTTTTAACCGACCATAAACCCAGCCATCTTTCCACTGACCTGTAAATCTATCGATCAATAATTTGTCAATATATTCCCTAACATTTTCGCTCATGATTTGATATCCTCTGATCAAAAGAGAAATTTTCCACAAAGTGACGTGTGATTCGCAAAAAATTAAATCTCAATTCGCTGCCTGAGTTGCCTAGGGACAAACCGCCCGCGCAATATCACCACCAACAGTCCCGGCCGGGTAGCTCTTAGTCCCACTCCAACTCCACTTGTAGTAAGCACTCTTGACATCATAGGGATTACAGGAGGCGGTCGCTTCATGCCAATATTCATCCCCCACGGTCGAGAGCATAAAGTCCACTTGGGTAACTCCCTCCGATCCCTGATAGACCCGGCGAGAATCCAGGTCAACGGTGTAAACTTTACCGTTCGGATCCCGGGCGACTTGGATTTCATTTTCGGCCCAGGCCGGGACTGCCCCTGCGACTACGATGGCCACAGGCATCATGGCTTTGATTAGTAATGATTTCATACCAATAATCCTAATTACCTTAACGATGAATTGAGTTGAGCATTGAGACGGTTCAGAACACTCAAGCCGTGACCTAATCGTGCCCAACATCACCGCTATTTTATCGTCCTCAAATCCGATTGTGTCTCAGCCGGGGCCTGGTTTAGAGACTGCCATCACCGGTGCGTTGGTTGGGTAAAAAGCGACCATTGGGTTGCCACTGCACGGCCCCATCGCGCCCCGTCCAATAAAAGGGAATCCCTATAGCTTCGAGAGCTTTTTGGGTTGCTGGGGGTAATTGACTGGTGGTTAGAAGAACGGCTTTGGGTTGTAGAATCGTCACCAATTCGGGATCGAAGCGCCGCCACCACCACCACAAGACATCTGGCCTGGGTAAATTCGCTGAGCGCAACCACACCGCTTGTCCCACAGATTTTGGGGGTTCGGTCACCAGCAACCAAGTTTTGCCCCTCATCTCAAACGTAACCACCGCTGGATCAGCCCGCCATACCTTGACCGCCACATCTCCCAGTTGGGCCCGTTGATCTTGTCGGAGCGGTGTTTTTTGACTCGCCAGGCCAGCCAGTATTTCCTGATAATCTCGATCACTATTGGCAGTCGGAATCTCACTGATTTGGCGAATTGGGGTAATTTGGTTGAGGTCAGCCCAGCCCCCTTGATCTTGGCTAAAACGAGTGGTGGCAATGGCCCAGTCAATTTGATTAATCCCCTGGCTGGCTAGAAATGATCCCAAGGAGGTTCCGGCCGAAGTCAGGTCACCACTGTTGATCACGATATTGCCGCCGGGCTGTTGAATCACCATGATTGGGGTTTGGCTGTTATCGAGTACGGTTACCCGAAATGTATGGGTTTGTAGCAGTAAAAACGGGATCATCACACCCACCAGGCCCAGCCCCAGAGCTAAAAGCCAACGCCGTTGCCACCAGGAATTGAGCCAGACGAGGATGATTAAGCCGTAGAGGGCAAACACCTGTGTCCAGCCCAATGCTCCCAAGGCCAAGAGACTGTAGGGTAAGCTGCCAAAAAAGTTAACAAGCCAGAGCAAAATTACGATGGGATAGTACATCACCCAGGCCAGGACTCCGCCCAAGGTCGGCCAAATTAACGCGCCCAGGCCACTGATAAAACTACCCACGGTAATCATCGAAAGCAAAAACGTGGTGATGACATTGACGATCAAGCCATAGGTGGGAAACACGCCAAAAATTGCCAACGATAGCGGAAAGACCCAAATATTCGCAGCCAAGGGAATTGCTGTTAAATTCGCCAGGGGTCTAGGGAGCCAATTGAGCCTTGCTTCTATGGCTGGAGCTGAGACAATCAAGCCCAATGTCGCCAAGAAACTCAGTTGAAACCCTAGATCCTGACTCCAAAGGGGATTCACTAAGAGCATGATCACCGCAATTGCCAATAACAGGGCCGCGGGTTGTAATTTGGTTTCCCCCGCCAATGCCACGAGGCCCGCTACCCCCATCAACACGGCCCGAATCACTGAAGGCGCAAACCCACTCAACCCGGCAAATATGACTAAGGCCCCGCCGCCAATTTGGAATTGCCGATTCTTGGGCAGTCCTCGGGTCAGGAGCATGACTAACCCCAGAATGATTGATGTTTGAAACCCAGAAGCAGCTATGGCATGGGACAACCCGACGCGACGAAAAGCATCTTGGACAGTAAAGGGAACCCCCACGGCGCGACTCCCCAACAACATGGCACTGAGGAGAGGCCCCGGCTCGGCAGCAAGGTGTTCACTTTGGGCCATAAAAATCCGCTCTCGTAAGGCCCACAGGCCCCAAGGAGAACCTGCTTTGAGAATTTTGGCCTTGCGACCCGCCAAGCCCGCAAAGGTGTTTTCGAGTTGGAGTTGGCGCTGAAAATCAAAGGCCCGATAAAACTGATTGCCGCCCGGCCGGGGTTGATAGAGAAAGCCTGTCACTGCAATCTTTTGGCCAGGCCGGATCTCACTGCCTGTGTCCTCGGGGACTGTGACATACAACCGCCCACTGGCCAGTCCCTGCAATAAAGCTTCACCGCCGCGACTCGGAACATGCTGATACTTCTCCACCTCAATGAAAAATCTTAATTTTCTCGCCCGATTGAGTAAAGGATAGGTTTGAACATGGCCTACAACCATGACTTTGGGTTCAGCCCCCAGAGCCGTTAACTGTGTTACCACTCGACTGATATCCGTTGCGCCGGGGGTGGGAGTTCGCACAAACAAATAGGCCATGGCTAAGAGGGCAATTCCAGTTGCAATTAACCAACTCCGAACCGGGGGTAAACTCCGCCAAACCCTAGGCCAAATTGGGGCCTGGTAGCGACAAAAACTCATCAGGAGGCCAAAGCCTAAGACCATGGCCCACCCCCAATGGGAACCACCCAAGTACAGCCCGGCGATAAAGGCTAATCCCCATAAAATGGCATCGGCCGGATAAAGCGGCAAAGACATCACTCAATGGTTCCTCGGCGTTCCAGTTGCTCATCATTCAACCACAGGCCAACCCGCCAGCAAGGTTCGGCAGACTACAGCCAGAGGGAGGATCACAAGACACGAATGAGGAGTCACCCCAGAAATTCACCCTGAACAGCCAGGGGACTATTTAGCAGTTGACCATCTAATCCATCTGGCCTGTGGGCGCGCGGCAGAAGCTATCTTAGTGAAACAATTGCGGGGCCTAGCCCAGACCTATTCCTTCATGGCGGTTCAATCGGGGTAAGTGGTCGGGCATATTTTATACAGCCCCGTGACGTTAGTGCCTGATGCATCGGCTGACTCCCCACAAAATTTACTTGCCCTGGCCCCTGTAGCTGTACTCCCCGAAAAACAACGCCAGGGCATTGGCACAACTCTGATCAGGCAAACCCTAACAAAGCTGAAAGCAGCCGGGATTTCCACGGTCGTGGTTTTGGGTGAACTAGATTTTTATCAACGGTTTGGCTTTAAAGCTGCAATAACCCAAAATTGGACGTGCAAATTTGACGTTCCACCAATCTATAGTCATTTCTGCCAAAAGTGAGGCACTCAAGCCAACTGCCCGTAACAGTTTCAAGCCCTTTCGTATTTTATTCCTAGGCGAAATGATTATATTTCATGATAGCCCTCGACCTGCAGCCCAGGCCCACCCATCACCCCGCCGGAGTGATTCACTATTGTCAAGAATTCCAGACATTCGCCTGATTCAACCCTAGCTGCCTGGATCAACTTGCATTAGCTCTCAAACTATGTATTCACTGTTTACATGGGTTAAAAGAAAGCTTTAGATTAATTTACTCATAACCCTTGAGTTCAGCCGTAATTCAGGAATGGAGCACCAGGCCCCAACTAGGGCAAATCCAGCTAATATTAGTTTCACTGCTAAATTTTTCATTGAACGGAGCTGCTCCTCAACCATTGCCCAATGGCATGACCTTAACGCCTTATTACCTTTCCCCCTCAGCCATGGTTGCTGATTTCCCTCATCCATTTGTGGTGGTTAATGCCCAGGGGCAGTTAGTGGCATGGAGTATCGCCGCGCGCCCATTATTCTCAACTGAGAAACCCTTAACCCCCCAGACCCACGTTTGGGATGTGTTCCCCCCGGCCTGGGTTGGGCAGATCAAAGCACTTCATCAACAGGTGTTAGCTACACAGCAGCCTGGAACAGGGCAGGTCTATGAACAAAACCAGGCAACGTGGTGGCAGATTAACGCGCATCCCGGTCAGCCTGGGCAAGTTTCCTTTAGCTTTTGGGACTACACAGCCACCCAAGCACGCATCACCTGGCTTGAGGCACAACTGGCTGAACTACGGCAGTGGCATGACCGCTTCCAAACCATTGCCCAAATCAGCCAACAAGTATTTTGGGAGTGGCAACTAGAGGAAGACCTAACACTCTGGATGGGGGATACTGTGGCCCTCTTTGGCTATAGCCCTGCCGAAATGCCCCAAACCGGCCAGGCCTGGTTAGCTTTACTTCATCCCGAGGATCGGCTCCAGATAGAAGCGGGTTGGCGCAGCAGTCTCAAAGACCAGGCCCCCTACTGTTGCGAGTACCGAATTCGCTGTCAAGATGGGCATTACTGTTGGGTGCGCGATTGTGTCCAATACCTTAAAACCGAATCTGGCCATCTCCGGTTGTTGGGAGTTATAACGGACATTACCTTTCGGAAAGAAGCTGCAGCAGTTGTTGCCAACAATGAACTCCGCTTTAAAAACTTAATCGCCAACCTCCCCGGCCATGTATTTCGTTGTGCCAATGACCCCAATTGGACAATTCAATACTTGAGTGACAACATTGCCCAAACCGTGGGCTATCCCGCCAGTGACTTTATCAATAACGTCCACCGCACCTTTGCCAGCATTATTCATCCTGAGGATCAGGAGTACGTTTACAACACGATTCAGGAATGTTTTAAAACTCAGAGTCATTACGGTGTGGAATATCGGGTGATTCGGGCTGATGGGGCAGTGCGCTGGTTTTATGAATCTGGCCAGGCCATCTATGATGCCGCGGGTATTCCCCAGTACATTGACGGGATTGCTATGGATGTGACCCTCCAGAAGCAAGCTGAGTTAGAACTCGCCAAAAGTGAATCTCGGTTTCGGCAATTAGTCGAGGATGTTGATGTCGGTGTCATCGTCCATAATCCGGCGGGGGAAATCATTCTGGCCAATCAACGGGCTGCCGAAGTCTTAGGGATAACCCTGGCCCAACTCCTGGGGAAATCAGCCCAAGACCCCGTTTGGGATATTATTGATGCTTTCGGTAATCGTCTCCCGCCTGAGCAATTTCCCTCAGTGCAAGCCACGCAACAGTTACAAGCCATTCGAGAAGTCGTCTTAGGGGTACAGCGGCCGCAGCAGGGCCTGGCCTGGTTACAAGTCACCGCCGAACCGGACTTTAATGAACAGCAGCAGTTACAGCAAGTCATTGTCACCCTGAGCGATATTACCCAACGTAAAATTATCGAAGACGCACTCCGCTATCAATCCGAACGGGAACAGGCCCTCAATCGCGTCATCAAAGCCATTCGTAATTCCCTTGATTTGACCGAAATTTTCCAGGCCACGTTAACTGAATTGGGGCTATTTCTCGATGTTGAGCGGGTGGTGATTGTCCAATATCGGAACGATTTAAGGGAATGGCATCACGTCAGTGAATTTCGCAGTAGTCCCAGCGTGCCGGAGATGGCGGGTATGGTGATCCCAGATAGCGAGAACTTAATTGCAGCGCGGCTTAAACGGGGAGAAACTGTGATTATTGACCAAGCCGAGCATACGGAACACCTCGACAGCTTTAATCGGGAACTCTTTCAAACCTTTCCTGGCAACTGGGTGATTATGCCTCTGCAAGCCGAAAATAATCCCTGGGGAGCTTTAAGTATTCATCGGATGGTGCCCACGGTTGCCTGGCAGCCCAGTGATATCAGCTTGATGGAAGTAGTGGCGGATCAATTGGCGGTGGCGATTCGCCAGGCCGAGCTGTATCAGTCCCTAGAGGCAGCCAATCAAGAACTGAAACGTTTATCTATCACCGATGAATTAACCCAGATTGCCAATCGCCGCCACTTTGATGAAACCCTGGTTCGGGAATGGCAACGACTGCTGCGGGAGCAGGCCCCTTTGAGTTTAATTTTCTGTGATGTTGATGATTTCAAAGCCTACAACGACTTGTATGGTCATCCCGCGGGCGATCATTGTCTCTATCTGGTGGCCCAGGCCCTAGTGGCGACAGCGCGGCGCGCGGTTGATTTAGTGGCCCGTTATGGTGGGGAAGAATTTGCGATTATTTTGCCCCATACCGATGCCCCAGGCGCAATTCAAGTGGTTGAAAATATTCAAGCAACCTTACAGGGCCTGGCCATTAGCCACTCTGGATCGCGGGTGAGTCCTTATGTCACAGTCAGTTTTGGCATTAGCATCACTATTCCCAATCCCAATAGTTCCCCGGTGAGTTTGCTAAAATCCGCAGATCAGGCCCTCTACCAGGCCAAGCAAAATGGCCGCAACACCTATCGCGTCATTCCAAATATGCCAGGAGACTCATTTAAGTAATCCAATGAACCCTGACCTGGCCTGGATTTTCAAGTTAATTCTAGTATCTTTCCTACTTGCCTTGGGGATTAAAACCCTAGGAGTTGCCTACCCATTACCCAAAACACCTGTGATCATTATCAGTTTATTACTATGGCCAACAGGGTTAATGGGGTTGGTTCTGGCAGTCTCGAAAGCAGAACACCTGATTGGCCTTATTTTTCCTAAAGATAAGCCATAAATTAATTTCAGCAGTGAACGAATCTAAATCTTAATATTTTCTCAAGGCACTTATCTAGATCAAAACCTAGGAAATAAACCATGACAATGAAAAACAATAATCGCTCGTCTAGCTATAGAGCTGAAATTCAAGGATTAAGAGCAATCGCTGTCACTGCAGTCATTATTAATCACTTTAATTCTGAACTCATGCCCTCTGGGTATCTAGGCGTTGATATTTTCTTTGTTATTTCTGGATTTGTTATTACAGCATCTCTAAGCAATAAAGCAAATTCAAATATAAAAGATTACTTGTTTGATTTTTATAAAAAAAGAATTGCAAGGCTAATACCAAGTCTAATAGTCTGTGTTTTGCTGGTCAGTATTATGGCTGGACTTTTCATTTATCCACGGTCGAGAGAGGGACACGTTTCATCGATTACCGCACTGGCTTCTCTATTTGGCATATCAAATTTTTATTTATTTAAAAATAGCACTGATTATTTCGGAACTTCTGCAGAGCTAAATCCTTTTACTCACACTTGGTCATTAGGAGTTGAACAACAATTTTACCTTCTCTATCCGCTAATTTTAGGTTTCTGTGGATTTAATACATGTCAAAAGAAGCTAACCAAAAATAATTTTTATATAATTTTATTTATTAGCATTCTATCAATAATATCATATATATTTCTTAGTAATTACAACAGCAATCTTGCTTTTTACATGATGCCAACTCGATTTTGGGAATTGGGTTTAGGCTGTTTAATTTTATTTTTATCAAAAACAGAACAGGGTACATGGATCAAGAATAAAAAAGTATACATAGCACTGATATGCCTAACTTTAATAATAGGAGTCTTATTTTCTAGTCAAAATCATCAAGTCATAAACACAGTATTGATAGCACTTTTGACATCACTATTAATTTGGAGTCTGGATAACAACAATTTTTGCTCAAAATATCTATCTTGGAAAGGAACTGTATTTATTGGAACCATATCTTATTCACTTTATTTGTGGCATTGGCCTGTGATAGTTATTAGTCGATGGACGATTGGCATCACAAGATCAACAATACCATTTCAACTCTTAGCCATCATTGTATTATCGCTTTTGTCTTACTATCTTGTGGAAAATAGATTTCGCTTTAATCCCTCAGATAGGATCAATTTCAAGAAGTTCTTAAGCATATTTATTTTATTTATTTTTAGTGCTACAACAATTCTATTTCTCTATAAAGATTCGGCATTGATTTACATGGGTCAAAACTATAGGTCAGAATTATCAACTTCTAATACTCCAATTTTTAGTAGCTCTAATTGTCACTTACCTTCAAAATCGGGAATTTCAAATATCAACCCAGAACTTTTGTCCAATTGTAGAATCGAGCCAAAGGATAATCATAAACCGACTATTTACCTCCTGGGTAACAGCTATGCCAACCACTTACGTCCCCTATTAAAAAAAGTTTCTTATGACTATGGTGTTGGCCTGGATGGTATCACCCAGAGTGAATGTTTTTTTCCTAGTTCCAAAAATCAGGAAGCCATCTGTGATAAAGTCCAAAAATTACAATATACGAGAATTTTAAGTAGCTCAAAAAAGAATGATATTATTATCATTTCAAATTCTATTACGCAGAGTTTAGATCAATACTTTATTCAAAAAATCTATCAAAAGGGTGCTTCAATAATCATTCTCATGCCCCTACCAAGGTTTGAATATCCAGGTACTATTTGCACACCAGAATGGTTTAAGAGTGCAGAGTGGTTGAGCAGTAAATGTACAGTGAGAAAAGATTTATTATTCAGAAATTATAAAGATAACTACAAGACATTAGAAAACCTCAGTCCAATGGTACTCAAGTTTAATCCAATGAAAATTTTATGTCCTAATCAAGATTGTAAAATTATTGAACCTAATAGTAAAAATTTCCTTTTTGTTGATGGCCATCATTTAAGTGCTTTCGGCTCTGAATATCTTTACTCAAGTTTTATAGATTTTCTACACCACCACAAGCTGCTTTAGGGCAATTCGCCCGTCTCAAAGTCGTGCAAATTAGTTCCCTACTCTTGCCAATGCAAATCTCATGCAGTTGAATTTTCAAAAAACTTTTCCAGGCAGCGAACAAAAATTTCCACCCCAACCGCTAAAACTGTTTCATCAAAATCAAAGCGGGGATGATGATGGGGATAATCCAGGCCAAGATTGGCATTAGCTGAACCTAAGAAGAAATAGCACCCCGGTACTTCCTGGAGAAAGAACGACATATCCTCGGCCGCCATGGTTTGACATTCAGGGACAATCCCTAAGTCTGGCTCAACCACGGTTTCAGCGACGGAACGGACTAAGGCGGCCATAGTTGGGTCATTAATTGTTGCGGGATACATCCGCTGATAGTCCAATTCATAACTCGCCCCATGACAGGCACAGACTCCAGCAATAATCGCTTCAATCCGTTCCGGTAAGGTGTCAGCCAGGCCAGGATTAAAATAACGCACCGTCCCACTCAGGGAGGCCGTATCGGCAATGATGTTTTTCGCTGTCCCCGCATGAAATGCCCCCACAGTAATCACCGCCGTATCGAGGGGGTCAATATTCCGGGCGACAATGGTTTGCAGAGTTGTGACAATTTGGGAGGCTACGAGAACCGCATCGATGGTTTGCTGGGGAATTGCACCATGCCCACCTTTACCAAGAATCTGACAATGGAAAAATTCAGCCGCAGCCATAAACGGCCCACTCCGCACCCCCACTGTACCCACGGGTAAGACATTCCACAAATGCAACCCAATAATGGCATCCACCTTGGGATTGGTTAGCACCCCGGCCTGGATCATGGGTTTTGCTCCCCCAGGCCCCTCTTCTGCCGGTTGAAAAATCAGCTTAACAGTTCCGGCAAAGTTCCGATGCTGGGATAAATACCAGGCCGTACCCAGGGCAATCGCCGTATGACCATCATGGCCGCAAGCATGCATCAAGCCATCATGACAGGAGCGATAGGGAACTTCATTTTCCTCTTGCACCGGGAGCGCATCCATATCCGCGCGAATCGCCAAAACTCGGCCGGGTTGGTTTCCTGGGAGAATAGCGACAATTCCCGTTTCCGCAATCCCCGTTTGATGCTCAATTCCCCATTCCGTCAGCTTTTGGGCAACAAATTCGGCAGTTAATCGTTCTTTAAATGCCAACTCAGGATATTGGTGCAAATGCCGCCGCCAGTCCACTAATTGGGGTTGCAGAGCTTTGATCTCAGGACGAACATTTTCATGTAAATCCAGGCCTGTCGCTTTTTTGGGATGAGCAGTTGGCGGTGAATCCGATAATGTGGTGACCATGAGGAGCAACTCAACAACGACGAATCAACTGCATTTAGCTCAATGCATCCGGCGAAATCCTAGCCAATGAAAATGCAGTTTTAATCTCAGTCTATCGCTTGGCCTGGTTCAATACCTTTAGTATCCGCTGCGGCAACGTCAATTTCGATAACAAGGTTTATCCAGCGAGGCCTGCAATTTTAATCTTCGTACTCCTCCAAAAAGGCAAGAAAATCCCTCAGGGCGGCTTGGGTTTGTTCACTAGCTTCGAGCTGATGCCGTATTTGTAGAACAATGAATCGATTTTGGATTCTAGCTCGGCGAGCCGCGCGTTCTCGTTCCTGATCTGCTCGGTTTCGCTCTTGACTTGCGCGTTCTCTTGCTGTAGTAGCTTGGTTTCGGCTTCGATTTCCACTCTTCCACTCTGCAAACGACCTCATGGTCTACAAGGCCGAGATTAACCAGGAGAGATGTTGTCCCAGCGATAAAAGCCAAGAAGCTCCAGTCAAGGAGGGTGAGGGAGAACCAGGGGAAAGGGATTTCTCGGGAGTTGCCATAAAACCTCAGTAATACAGCAATTGCATAAAGAAATGTTGTTAAGGCCCGGGGGAGAAGTGCTAAAAAACTCAGCATGACTTACTACTAACTTTAGCTCGATTCCAGTTGGGCCGGAATTGACTGGGGTTTCCCGAAGGATACATCAAAAAAATGGCGGCTCCTGATAAATCTCCCGTGAGCTGATGATCCCGGAATCTTAAGAAACTCGTATAACTCTTGAAACCCAGCCTATTTCCTCTTAGTTTAGTAATGTCTTGTGTGTCTTCAACCTTGATTGTTGGGAGTGAACCGATGAATAGCACTGATATTTCTGGAAAAAAATTAGCCGCTGGCATCTGTGGAATTTTGCTCGGTTCGCTCGGGATCCATAAGTTTGTCCTTGGCTACTCCACTGAGGGGTTAATCATGCTTTTAGTCTCAGTGCTCACCTGCTTTATTGCTTCTCCAATTATGGGTATTATTGGGCTGATTGAAGGGATTATGTACATTGCCAAGAGTGATGAGGAATTTTACAACACCTACATTGCCAATAAAAAAGGCTGGTTTTAGTAGCGAATCCGGGGGTCAATCCAGGCATTCCAGACATCAATCACAATACTGACGACGACCACAATTACGGCAAAGAAGACCATAATTCCTTGCACTGTGGCATAGTCGCGTAGGGCAATTGCTTCATAGAGGCGGTTCCCCAGGCCAGGCCAGGAAAATGTCACTTCAGTTAGGACAGCCCCGCCCAATAAACTGGCAAAGGTTAAGCCTAAAACCGTAATCACGGGAATCAGGGCATTTTTCAGGGCGTGGTTGAACAAAATTTTGCCCTCAGGAATACCGCGGGCCCGGGCCGCTTCCACATAGTCGGCCTGGAGCGTTTGCCGTAGATTAACCCGCACAATCCGCTCAAAAATTCCACTCAGGACAATGGCTAAGCTCCCAGCGGGCAAAATCAGGTAATACAGAGCAATCCCTAACTGCTGCCACTGGCCAGTGCCTAAGGCATCGAGGGTATAGAGGCCCGTCCAACCTGCCGGGGGGGATAACGTCACGGGGTAGCGTGTGCCTAAGGGGAACCAACGCAACTGTACAGCAAACACTAACTGGAGGAGCATACCCAACCAAAACAGCGGCAACGCGTAGGTAACAATCCCAAATAAGCGACCGGCCAGATCCCAAATGCTGTTCCGTTTCAAGGCTGCACCCGTTCCCACGGCCACCCCCAAGACAAAGGCCAACCCCAAGCTATAAAGGGCTAATTCGGCTGTAGCTGGAAAATGGGCCTGGATAATTTGGCTTACCGGTTCCCCTTGACTCGTCAGAGACGTGCCGAGATCAAAGCGGAGGAGCTGTCCTAAATAATTGAAATATTGTTGCCACAGGGGTGCGGCCAGGCCCAACTGTTCCCGCAGAGCATCTTTAACAGCCAGGGGGGCGCGGGGGCCTAAAATCGCATCCACCGGATCGCCAGGGGTGGCCCGTAAGAGGAGAAACACCAAGGTAACAATGGTCAGCAGCATCAGGGGCGCAAGGAGCAAACGCACCAAAATATAGGCTTGCAGGGCCCGCAACCGTGACATTAACCCACGCCGAAATCTAACATCCCTCACTGTAGCTGCTTTTGTGGGGCCTGGGATTGCCGTCTCAAGGGGGAACTTTTAGTGGAACAGTAGCCTTTTGAACTTGCTAGGATTTTCGGAAAATTGTTTTAAAAGGTTTAGAGGATTGCCTAAGGCGGGAACCGGATCATCGGCATTTTGTATCAGAGGCTACATGCCAAGACAAAGAGACGGTGATAGATAGGGTATAGGTTAAATAGGTTCCACAATAGCCGTCCATTGAGGAAAGTCTCTTGAAAAAAGTAGAAGCGATTATTCGTCCCTTTAAACTTGACGAAGTGAAAATTGCCCTCGTAAATGCTGGAATAGTTGGGATGACCGTCTCTGAAGTCCGGGGATTTGGGCGGCAAAAAGGGCAAACTGAGCGGTATCGTGGCTCAGAATACACGGTGGAGTTTCTGCAAAAGCTAAAAGTAGAAATTGTCGTTGAAGATGCTCAAGTCGATACCGTTGTTGAAAAAATTATCACTGCGGCCCGGACTGGGGAAATTGGCGATGGCAAAATCTTCATCACCCCGGTTGAGCAAGTTGTGCGGATTCGGACGGGCGAGAAAGATCAAGAGGCGGTCTAATTCGGTTTAAGCTGATCCCAGTCTGTTACGGATTTGGCTCATGCCCATTCGTGGAACTACCCAACTGCTGGGGGTCATCGGCTATCCGGTCAAGCATAGTCTTTCCCCGGTGATGCACAATGCTGCGCTCGCTCATTTGGGCCTGGATTATGTCTATCTGCCGTTTCCAGTTGCTCCCGAGGGTTTAGGCACTGCCCTAGCTGGTTTTCAGGCCATTGGGGTGCGGGGGTTTAATATTACGATTCCCCACAAACAGGCGGTAATCCCCTATTTGCAATCGGTGACCGAGCTAGTTGCGCAAGTCGGTGCAGTGAATACGGTCAAACGCTCCAACGGGGTCTGGCAAGGGACAAATACAGATGTGCAGGGGTTTTTAGCTCCTTTGCAGCAATTTTCCCGGAATTGGCCTGATTACTCCGCGGTATTGCTCGGTTGTGGCGGGGCGGCGCGGGCGGTGGTGGTGGCCTGTTGGCAGTTGGGCTTGGCCCAGTTAACGGTCAGTGCCCGAGATTTAGAAAAATTGGTCGCCTTTCAGCAAAGTTGGGCGGGAATCTTGCCACCGGGATTTTTGCGGGTGATTCCCTGGGGGGCCTGGGCGGCGGAACTGGCTGAGGCTGAGTTGGTGATTAATTCTACGCCTCTGGGCATGGCTCCCCAAGTTGAACAATCTCCTCTGTCGCCAAAAGATCTAGCCCGCCTACCGGGAAGTGCGATTGTTTATGATTTGATTTACACGCCCAAGCTGACGCAACTGCTGGCCTGGGGGAAAGAACGGGGTTTAGTCACCTTAGATGGCCTGGAAATGTTGCTTCAACAGGGGGGCGCGGCCTTTGAGTGGTGGTTAGGGCAACCGGCTCCGATTGAGGTGATGCGAACCCAGGCCTGGGCTGAACTCTTTCCGGATCAACCCGCTTTGAACTCACCCTAAACCCCTGCGACTAGTAGCAAGACTGATGACACAGTACCAGGGCCTGGCCAGAACCCTTCATAATCTAAATAGTTTGTCCTCAACCAAGATGATTCAGGGCCAGTGACCTCTCCCCAGTTTGACTTCACCCCAACTAGTTCCCCAGGATCATCCTCCTGGCACGACCAAATTACTCGCTGGTGGTCAGAATTTAAGATTCAAACCCGGCTGTTGGTGGCAGTGACCTTAATTGTCTCAATCGTCACCAGTGGCTTAACCTTCTGGGCTGTGAACAGCATTCAACAGGATGCCCGCCTCAACGACACCCGCTATGGCCGCGATTTAGGGATTTTATTGGCCGCGGATGTTGCGCCCCTAGTGGCCCAGCAAGACTATAGCCAAGTTGCTGCCTTTTCCCAAGAGTTTTATAACCGTAGCTCTAGCATTCGCTATATGCTCTATGCCGACAGTGACGGTGAAATTTATTACGGCATTCCCTATACTGCCCCCCCAGTAAACAGTGCTTTGGCCTTAAGACGGCGGATGCAACTCCCTCCCAGCTATGCCCAAAGCAAAGAACCCCTCGTGCGCCAGCACGCCACTCCGGATGGTCCCGTGGCCGATGTCTTTGTGCCGTTAGTCCATCAAGAGCAATATTTAGGAGTTTTAGCGATTGGGATTAACCCGAATCCGACCGTAGTTGCCTCCTCTGCCCTGACCCGGAATGTGACGATTGCCGTGTTTGTGGCAATTTGGGTGATGGTGATTCTGGGAGGGGTCTTTAATGCCCTGACGATTACGCAGCCAATTAAGGAATTGGTCTTAGGGGTGAAGAAAATTGCTTCGGGGGACTTTAAGCAGCGGATTAATTTGCCCTTTGGTGGAGAATTAGGAGAGTTAATTTCCAGTTTTAATGAGATGGCTGAAAAGCTAGAGGTCTATGAAGAACACAACATTGAAGAATTAACCGCTCAAAAAGCCAAGCTAGAAACCTTGGTCTCAACGATTGCAGATGGGGCAATTTTATTAGATCCTGAAATGCGGGTGATCTTAGTCAATCCGGCTGCCCAACGCCTCTTCAACTGGGAGGGAATGAATGTTTTAGGTCAAAATGCGCTCCACTATTTACCTTCAGCGGTAACAGAACGCTTAACTTGTCCGCTATACCAGGCCGCGACGGGAGAAAGTGAGGGTGGAGAATTTCGGGTCACCTTAAAAGAACCCAGCCAACGGACTTTACGGATTCTCTTAGCCACAGTCTTAGATACTCGCGATACACCCAAGGGGATTGCGATTACGGTGCAGGATATTACCCGAGAAACCGAGTTGAATGAGGCCAAGAGCCAGTTTATTAGCAATGTGTCCCACGAGCTACGCACGCCATTGTTTAATATCAAATCAATTATTGAAACCATCCAGGAATTTCGAGATGATCTGCCCATGGAAAGCCAACATGAATTTTTGATGACGGCAAATCAGGAAACGGATCGGCTTACCCGCTTGGTCAATGATGTGCTCGATTTAGCCCGGTTAGAGTCGGGGCGTTCCTATCAATTTGAAGCCGTGGATTTAACCCAGGCCATGGAACAAACCCTACGCACTTATCAACTGAATGCCAACAATAAGGGAATTAACTTAATTCAGGAAGTTCAGGCCAATCTACCCTATATTCGCGGGAATTATGATTTGCTCCTGCAAGTATTTACGAATTTGGTTGGCAATGCTCTGAAATTTACCCCAGAAGGTGGAAAAGTAACGTTGCGAGCCTATCATGTCCATCCCGAGGCGGATTTGGCGGGTCAGACCGTGCGGGTGGAAGTTTCGGATACGGGGATGGGAATTGCCCCGGAAGATCAGCCGAAAATTTTTGAGCGGTTTGTGCGGGTGGAAAATCGGGTTCACACCTTAGAAGGGACTGGTCTGGGCTTGTGTATTGTCAACGATATTATCCAAAAGCATGAGTCCCAGATCCATGTGATTAGTGAAGTGGGTGTGGGCAGTACATTCTGGTTTGATTTGCCGGTGTATATCCCAGAATCCTTGGATGTGATGCTGACGGAAGCGGCCACAACAAACGCTTAATTCCTCAATTACTCTCGCTTGGCCTGGGCTTCAGGCGTATTAGCATCTCACAGTCGAATCTCAACAGGCAGAGATGGGAAAATTTAGCTCTAACCAGGCCAAGGCTGCCTCTCTTGTCTCAATTTGATGATCTAAACAGGCCACCCGTAAGGCTTTCAAGATTTTTGCCAACAGCGGCCCACGGGGATAGCCCAGTTTTTGGAGATCATGACCGGTGATCGGGAGGTGGAGAGGTCGCCAATGACTGAGATATTGCTTGACTAGGCCCTGCTGGTGGGATTGCTGAGTGGCTAGAAGGATCAGAGTGGCTAGGTTTAATCCATCTAGGACAGCGCAAATCTGACTCGGCCGGGTTAAGGGAGTGAGCACATGGTTCCATTGACTGAGATGAGTAGGTAATTTTTCTAAGCGCAATTGAGCCGGCCCAGACAGATGCAGTTGTTGAGCCATCGCCCAGGCCAAGTTTTCAGTTTCGGTCAGCAAATGCGGGGGGCTTAAAGCAGCAAGTAACACCGTCAGCAAAATTTCCCAGGCCCCGGATTTTTCACTAGCGGTTCCAAATTGGCTAATCCACTCCCAGGCCAGGCCCAACCGCGTCCAAAGATCCACCGGGACTATAATTCTGGGATGCAAGCAGGTTAAGGCATTCAGGTTCGCTAGCCGATGCAGGGCCGTTTCGCCTGGGAAAGAATCCTTGACACCCAAAGGTAACTGGAAAATATAACGCAATTCATTCCGCAGACGACTTTGGAGAGAGGGGCGTTTTTGGTCTTTCTGGGGCATGAGATCAAAAACACCACTGGTCAGGGCATATTGAATCAGGTCTTGGGTGGCCGGATCCAGTTGAAAGCCCAGGCGCACCGCAAACCGCACCGCCCGAAAAATCCGCGTCGGATCTTCAATAAAACTATTGGGATGCAACACCCGAATTTGCTGCGATTTCAAGTCCTGCCAACCGCCAAAAAAGTCCAACAGTTCCCCGGCCTGGGGTGAGGTTAAGCGAATCGCGAGGGCATTGATCGTAAAATCCCGGCGGTATAAATCCTGGCGAATCGAACTGGCAGTGACTTCCGGGTGGGCGGCGGGATAGGGGTAAAACTCACTGCGGGCGGTGGCAATATCCACGGAAAAGTGGGGAAACTCGGCGTTCGGGGGCCAGTGGAGGGCAGCGGTTTGAAATTGCCCATAGATTTGGAGTTCGGCTTCGGGGTAATGCTGGTGCAGGGTCTGGGCGATGACAACTCCAGCTTGCTCCCCCTGATCCATGCCATCCACCACCAGATCAAACTCTTTTACCGGGGCCGGATAGCTCTCATCCTGTTGGCGTAAAAAATAGTCCCGGACAGCCCCCCCAACCAGATAGAGTTGCCAGCCATGGGCCTCCGCCAGGCGCGCCGCCGTCAGCAAAATTTGTCCCAGGCCCCGCCGGAACCCAGTAAACCAATCCGCCGCTAAATAATGGGGTGCGACATCCACAGGCTGTTTCGGGCGATGGAGTTGATAGAGTTGGCGTAGAACATCCGTGCGTGTGACAATCCCCACCAGGCCCCGCTGTGAATCTACTACAGGCAACCGCCCAATGTCATAGGTGACCATCAAGCGTTGGATGTCATTCAGGGGTGTCTCCGGAGTAATCGTTCGCACCGGCTTTTTCATATAGCCTTTGACGGGCGCGTGGCCAAACCCATGGTGGAGGGCAATATCCAAATCCCGCCGGGAAATCACCCCGACTAATTCCCCTGTTTCCGTCACCACGGATAGCCCGGAATGCCCATAGCGCAATAACACCCGATGGGCCTGGTTAATTTCACTTTCTGGGCGAATCGTGCGCACGGGGGCGGACATCAAGGTTTGGGCCGTGGGGGCGGGCGGAATTGCCTGTTTAATTTGCTCCCAAAGCTCTTTGATTGTGGCCAGGGGATCTGCGGTTTTGACCGTTACTGCCGCGGCCTGGGCATGCCCCCCCCCACCAAACTGCTGCCACACCTGAGCTAAATCCAACCCCGGAATTTGACTCCGACCAATCAAGGCTAGATGACAGCCAGCTTCTGTCCAGCGATAACCATGCCCCAAGACACACACATCACTTTCACTGGCACTGGCGAGGGCAGTAATCAACGAGGAGAGACCGGGTAGGTAATTGTCCGTTTCCAGGAACACCCAACTCATCCCATAACCTTGGATTGTTTCTTGATGGAGATTGGCTAAACCCTGATGGAGTAGGGGCTGTAAATCCCGTTCCAGGCCAGAAGCAGCAAATTCCTGAATCGTCAGTTGGTTGGCTCCCTGCTGTAATAACCAGGCCAGGGCGGTGGCATCTCTGGGGGTGGTGGCTTCAAAGGTTAAAGACCCCGTATCGGCATGAATCCCCAAGGCTAAAACAGTGGCCACGGATGGGGTTAAGGCAATCCCCTGGGCCTGGAGGATTTCAGTAATTAAGGTACTTGTTGCCCCCACGGGTTCAATGATCGCAGTCTGGGCCGGAATATCACTGGTTTGCCCCCCATGGTGATCGTAAAGGGTGATCTCAAGTCCCGGCTGATCAATCCAAGGGCGAGCAGGGCCTAATAATGACTTGGCCTGGGTATCAACAATAAATAGCTTTTGAATCCGACTCGGTTCGACTGCCCGGGCCGCAATGATGGGAAACTCATCTCGATAAACGGCCAAAAAATCTCGGACGCGTGGATGGGCCCCACCGGTTAAAACTAGGCGTGTCCCTGGATAGAGAGAGGCCAGGCCAACCGCCGCTCCCAAGGTATCAAAATCTGCGGTTACATGACAGAGAATTAAGTCCACGCCGCCCAGCAACATAAAATTACTTATTGATAACTTTAAGATACCGTAAAGAGTTTATAACTTCCTGGTTTTGATGACAGAAACTTAACAATTTGGTACGGTGATCCAAAACTGGCCTGGGGGTAAAACCGAACTTGGCGAATCTCACAGTTGGCATAAAGTAAGAGTGTAGGTTAAGTCAAAAAAAAGGAGCGTTTGCTATGGCTCTTGTACGTTGGCAACCCTTCCGGGAAATTGATGAAATGCAACGGGAACTCAACCGGATCTTTGATAGTTTATCCTCAACTCAAACCGATGGTGTGGGCTTGGCCTTTTCGCCAAAAGCTGAACTCACTGAAACTCCCGAAGCCTATGAACTGCGGTTAGAATTGCCGGGGATTAGATCCGAGGATTTAGAGATTCAGGCCTCTGCCAATGCGATTTCGATTGCGGGTGAACGTAAATCTGAATCTAAAGTCGAAGAAGCAGGCATGACTCGGACTGAATTTCACTATGGCAAATTCCAACGGGTGATTCCGTTGCCAGGGCGTGTTGCGCATCAAACCGTTGCGGCTGACTACAAAGATGGTATTTTGCACCTAACATTGCCAAAAGCGGAAGAAGAAAAAAATAAAGTTGTCCGGATCAGCTTACCTGCCTAGATGTGGGTGAATTTAGTTGGACTTCTTTATTCCGCGTGTGTTTCCAAGCTGAAGCAATAATGTACGACCCATGATTGTCTTCTCAATCAGAGTTCAATCTTGGTGTGCATTAGGCTTGTTTGATCCAATCAATAACTCCGGCCAGTGCCTTAATAACTGCCTGATGCTCCGTAGAAGCTATTGAAGTAGTCGATGGGGGTGAATCAGTGATTAGGGCCTGGTCGGTTTTTTATGTATTAGATGTAACTCACAATAGGAATAAGTCAGCTAAGCAAGCAGAGAAATATACAAGGCGAGAAAGCCTAGGGATCTTGGTTTAGATGAGGATCATCAAGTCTTTTTGTTCTGCATATAGCATAAATAGTTATACCCGAAAGTAATCCTCTTGACGAGAAGATATACAATGAAGTGCATTAAGTTATAAAGTCTAATCCAAAAACTTTCTTCATTGAACTTTCTAGATGAATCGAGGTTCCCGCATGGCTTTTATGATCGGCATTGACGAGGATAGTGCTATCTCCGATAAAGCCTTTAAGGGATATAGGGGTTCTCGGCCAAGTCAGGTAGAAGCATCGTTGGATTCAAGTGAGAGTACCAAGAGCGATTTCGCAACAAGCTTTACAGTTTCTCATTTTAAAACATCTCTAATGGAGCCTAGGGTAGTTGTTGACTTTACCTTGGCGGATGAGTCACCTAGGTTACAGCTTCTCAATGCCCTGATGAGTGTGCCCATCCCTATTAATTTTGAAGCAGCGGCAATTACCACGGTAGATATTGCTCAGAATGTTTTAAGCTTTGATGTTCAAAACTTCTCGTCTCAGGTAACTGGCAGTAACGAGGCCAAGGATACGTTCGCTAGGGGTGTTTTTGCCTGTGGCTGTCCGACTTGCAGTCGCTCTAGCTCTGGAACAACTACAACTCAGGCTAATCTCTCTCCCGTGATGGCCTCTAGCCCACAAGCACAAATAGATGCCCTTCTCAGCGGTACTCAGTGGTCTGGTAGTGACATTACCTATAGCTTTTTTACGACCGGCAGCACGAATTATGCTACCACTGAAACTGGCGAAACAGGTGTGGCATCAGTTAGCAATATCGTCAAGGATGCTGTTCGCTATGTTTTAGAACAACTGATAGAGCCGTTGCTGAATATCACTTTTACTGAAGTAACTGAGGCACCTGGAACCTACGGCAAAATTCGTTATCAAGTTGCTAATGATCCGAATTATGCTTACGCTTATTATCCCAATGAAGTATCTCAAGTTGGCGGGGATGTTTTCTTCAAGAATACTGATGACATCAACGATGGTGGGAATGGTTTTCAGTCAGGGATTGGCTCTCATGGGTACATGACCATTATTCATGAAACTCTACACGCCCTGGGCCTTAAGCATCCAGGAGGCTACAACGGTTCGGGGACTGGGGATGGGCCATTTTTGCCAGAGGATGAAGACAATACAGCTAATACTGTCATGTCCTATAACTTTACATCTATGGGAGGAACCTATGTCGCCTCAGCAATGTTAATGGCCTATGATATTGCGGCGTTACAGTTTTTGTATGGTGCCAAAGCATTTCAGTCCGGTAACACGACCTATAGCTTTAGTTTGATTTCGAGTTACTCAAATGGCATCAGGAGTTATGGTAACCCAACAAAACCATCCCGTCTCAGCATTTATGACAGTGGTGGAATTGATAAGCTTGATTTCTCTGGACTTGGCTTTAATGCTTCTGGATACACCTTTAATCTGGCACCCGGTGGCTGGTTAGTCGCAACAAACTCACTGAGTTCTTATAATCACTGGGTCAGCGGTCTCTCCTACTCTGCGCCGGGGTTTGGTACAGTAATCGCAAAAAACACAACGATTGAAAATATATTGGGCAGCACCAGTAACGATTCTATTTTCGGTAACAGTGCCAATAACTCTCTGAACGGGGGAATTGGGGCTGACCGCTTAGTGGGTGGCTTGGGTAATGATCATTATGTCCGTGACAATGTGGGGGATGTGATTTCGGAAACTTCAACAATTACCACTGAGATTGATACCGTTTATTCCGGTGTGACCTATTCTTTGGTTGCTAATGTCGAAAATCTGATTCTCACAGGAACAACAGCGATCAACGGAAGCGGGAATGCCCTCAACAATACGATTACTGGGAATTCAGCTACAAACTCGCTCAATGGTTGGGCTGGGGCTGACCGCTTAGTGGGTGGCTTGGGTAATGATCATTATGTCCGTGACAATGTGGGGGATGTGATTTCGGAAACTTCAACAATTACCACTGAGATTGATACCGTTTATTCCGGTGTGACCTATTCTTTGGTGGCTAATGTCGAAAATCTGATCCTCACAGGAACAACAGCGATCAACGGAAGTGGGAATGCCCTCAACAATACGATTACCGGGAATACAGCTGCAAACTCGCTCAATGGTAGTGCAGGAATTGATGTACTCACGGGCGGTGGTGGTAATGATACCCTAATTGGTGGGACGGGGAATGATCGCCTGACGGGGGGTTCTGGGAATGACTTTTTCCGCTTTAGTTCACCCAATGATCGAACCGATACGATTAGTGACTTTAGTAAGGTTTCCGGTAATCTTGATAAGATTCAAGTCTTAGCCTCCGGGTTTGGCGGCGGTCTAATCGCAGGAACATTAGCAAGTAGTCGATTTATTTTGGGGACTGCTGCAACGAATACGTCCCAACGATTTATCTACAACCAATCTACGGGGGCCTTGTTCTTTGATGGGGATGGATTGGGAGGAACTGGGCAAAGTCAAATTGCAACCCTAAGCAATAAACCAGGCCTGGTGGCGAGTGATATTGTTGTCATTTGACCATGCACATTCTCTAGTGAAGTAATAGTTAGGAAATTTTGAACTGAGAGTTTGAGCCTAGGTTGTAAGTGTATTTTGATTCTCAATAATATAGTCATTTCTGCCAAAACTGGAACAACCAACTCTTCTACCCGTAAAGGTTTCCAGTACTTTTGTGTTTTATTCCTCAGCGAAATGACTATAGTATAGCGTCACTCATCAGGGCCAGATAGGAGCAAGTTAAAGATGTCTGGGTATGGGTTTATCACAACATTTTGAAGAGCCTTTAAAGCTTGTGAACTGTAATTGAAATCTGGGGGTTTATTGTGGCAAGCCGAGCAGTTCTCCTTGGCCGGAAACTACTTCACCGATGAGATAAGCCGCAAGATTATGACTCTGAAAGAAACGTTGGCTGGCCTGGGCTTGGGCGGACGGAACCACGACACAATAGCCAATACCCATATTAAAGGTGTCAAACATCGCCGCGGGACTGACTTCTCCTTCGCTGGCTAACCATTGAAATAAGAGTGGTATGTCCCAGGCCCCGTAATCAATGGCGATACTTTGCTGGGCCTTTAAACATCGGGGTAAGTTTTCCGGTAAGCCACCGCCAGTAATGTGGGCCATTCCATGAATCTCCAGACCAGCCTTGAGGGCAGCGTGAATTGGCGCAACATAAAGTTGAGTTGGCCTTAAGAAAATTTCCCCCAGTGTTTGTTCACCCAAGTCTGGTACCCGTGCATGCCAATCCCAGCCTCCTTGGGCAATAATCCGGCGGACTAAACTAAAGCCATTGCTATGGATGCCGCTACTGCCCAGGCCAATCACCACATCGCCAACAACGGGACGCACGGCTAACCGCTCTTTTTCAACAATCCCGACACAAAAACCGGCTAAGTCATATTCTCCTGGCTGGTAAAATCCAGGCATTTCTGCGGTTTCCCCCCCTAACAATGAACAGCCCACCGCTTGACAGGCCACTGAGATACCCTCCACTACTTCGACTAAGGCCTGGGGGTTTAATTTTCCTGTTGCTAAATAGTCTAAGAAAAACAGGGGTTCCGCCCCAGAGGTGAGGACATCATTGACACACATGGCGACTAAATCTATCCCAATCGTGGTGTGAATCCCTACGGCCTGGGCGATTTTCAGTTTTGTTCCCACCCCATCTGTCCCAGAGACCAAGACCGGTTGCCGATAGCCCCTTGGCAGTTCAAAGTATCCGGCAAAACCACCCAATCCTCCAATCACTTCTGGGCGTGTTGTTTGCGTAACGAGGCTGCGAATTTGCTGGACAAAATCCCGTCCGGCCTGGACATCAACCCCTGCTTCCCGATAATCCATGGTTTGCCCCCAATAGTGAACAGCCTGTTACGTGGAACCTGAATGACTGCATTGATCGTCTCAAAAACTGTCCCGGCTATAACGACTTTGGTCAGTTTACCCACATATATATAGTGTCTATATGCGATGTGAATCGGAAAACAGAATAAAACCTAGTCAATTTAAAATCCAGTGGCGGCCTGGGGTAAAATGTCACAACTTTCAGGCAAGTTAGTGATGTACCGGCACACAAATTGGCACAGTAATGCTCAGTTTTGCATCGGGTCTGAGTAGGTTAAGAAGTACAAAATATGAATCACTGGCCTCTAATTTGCCAAGAGCAAGATAAAAATCTTTTTTCTTCTCAGCTTGCCTCAATCCTGCCAAATCACCCACTTTAAATAAAGTACATAGAAAGCATAATTATTTCTTCCTCTTGGCGATCCCATAACAAAATTATCTCTGAGTCAGACAATTTTTAAAAAATTGTGATTTTGGCTCACTTTCTTGTGATTTCGATCACCAATTGATTTTGGAATTGTAAAAAAAATCTCAGAATTGATTGCATTTATTTATCATTTCTTCAACTTTTGCAACAGGGGTGGATCTTTGGGGGGCCTGGGATTGGGGAACTCTGCCCCTTATTTGCTTCGTTTGTATTTAATAAATTCCCCGATTTGAGCGGAATTCACCCCCTCAAAAGTTCGTGGTACGTTAAAACAGTCCCGCTTGTTGAGAGCAAACTCGGCTCAACTTCGAGTTAGAGACTGCTACTGCCTTCCTCCGGGAATGTCCGTCAGTCGGTTCTCAAAACAAGCCTATGTTTGATGGACAATGTCTATGACTCAGAAAAACCTTATTTTGGGGATGGCGACTACGGTTCTCGCTGTCTTGGGTTTCTTACCTTGGAGCGAAGCAACGCCCGATCGACCTGATTCCCCTCAATCTTCCTCTGCTTTAGCTTCAACTGCTTCCACCTCCAGCTCTTCCAATTCTCCAGATTCCGTCCCCTCAGCCGCCACAATTCCGGGGCAATCTGCTCAACAGGCTTCTGATAATTCCGCCGCTACACCAGCTTCCGCTCGCCCCATTGCCACGACCCTGATCCATGACCTGAATGGCCGGGAAGTTGTAACCCTCTATTTGCGGGGGATTCCAACCATGACGTTCTTGGGCAACACTGCGGTGACACCTCCGGCTGGGGTACAAGTGGCATCGGTGAGCAATTTGGGGGTGGCGCGTACTGCTGCTCCGTTGAATGCCGTTGTCCAGGCCAATCAGTTAGCTGAACGGCTCAATCAGTTGTTTGCCAGTGGCGTAGATGCCAAAACCATTCGCTTGGCCTGGAAGCCTGAGATTAGCAGTTACCGCATCTATGTGGGGCAAGATCCGCGCCAGGATGCTTTAGTGACCCTCAACAGTAGCGTGATCTTTCCCCAAGGTGGTAAAAATCTCTCTCGGGATGCTTTACTGATCACTAATCTGATGCGGCGGCAGTTAGGTAATGCTCCTGCTTTGCAGTTTGCGGAAGGACGGAACTCGGCTTCGATGCGGGTGGCTACGAGTAATTTCAACGCTGGCGCAGTTCGCTCTCAATTTACCGGGATGGCCTCTTGGTATGGGCCTGGGTTTGATGGGGCGAGAACTGCCAGTGGTGAGCGGTTTAACCAATTTGCCCTGACTGCGGCTCATAAAACCTTACCCTTTGGCACAATGGTGCGGGTGACTAATCTGAATAACGGTCGCTCTGTGCTTGTCCGAATTAATGACCGGGGCCCGTTCACCCCAGGCCGGAGTATTGATTTATCTCGGGGTGCGGCTGAGGTAATTGGCCTGGTCAGTAGTGGTGTGGCCTCAGTCCGCATGGAAGTTTTGGAGTAGCAACTCCCGGTTGTCTGCCCCTGTGATCATGATTGATTTCCCCTAGCTTTTGGGAACCAGCAGTGTCTTTATCGGCACTGTTTTTTTATGCTGAATTTCCCTGTGAAGACCCTGTTGCATCAAGATTCCTATGGGGATAATCCTCCACTGGAGAAGTTGCAAGAAAGAATATAGTCAGGTCTGCCAGGATTGTGACAAAAGCTACTAGCCCTCATGGTGTCCAGTATTTTAGTGTTTCATCCTTGGGAAAAATGACTAAAAGCCTGATTATCCTCAGGCCCTGCTTAAAAATTTTAAAATTTGTATATTGCAGTGAGTTACAGGGCTCCGGCAGGAATAGGAACAGGCAAGGCTGCTTCACTGGTGAGAACCTTATCAATCAGGCCGTAGTCTTTTGCCTCCTCTGGGGTCATATAGAGTAAGCGATCCATATCCTTAGTGATCCGCTCAGGAGTTTGCCCGGTATTGCGGGCCAGAATTTCCACCATGGTTTGTTTGTTGGCAAGGACTTCTCGGGCCCGAATTTGGATATCGGTGGCTTGTCCCTGGGCATAACTCTTGGTTTGATGCATCACAATCGTGGCATGGGCTAAACTGGCGCGACAACCTTTGGTTCCAGCCGAAAGGAGGAGAGCTGCCATCCCCATGGCCTGGCCGATACAAATGGTATGCACTGGCGGTTTGATATAGCTAATCGTGTCGCAAATGGCAAACGCTTCCGTTTCAAAGCCCACCGGTTCACCATCGTAGCGGGAGGTGCCTGTGGAGTTGATATAAATCCGGATTGGCTTTTCCGGATCATCGTATTGCAGATAGAGGAGTTGGGCGATCAACAGTTCTGTGACTGCGGGAACTAAGGGCATGCCCAAATAGACAATCCGCTCTTTCAGGAGTAAAGAGGGTAAATCCGGTGGGGGTGTGCGATAGTAGGCATCACCGTAGTAAGTGGATTGAGCAGATTCAATCGGCAACCGCATAGCAAGCACAGCAACAAAAGATTTACTCCACTCTAGCAAGTTTTCTGTGGCTACTTTAGGCGGACGGGTTTTCCGTAATACCTTAACTGAGGAGGGGAAGTTGTTCCGTGGGTGGTGTATAGCCCAAATGTTGCCAGGCCTGGGGTGTGGCCATTCGACCGCGAGGAGTCCGTTGTAAATAGCCGATCTGCATTAAGTAAGGTTCATAGACTTCTTCAATGGTTTGGGCATCTTCCCCCGTGGCTGCTGCTAACGCCTCAATTCCCACAGGCCCGCCGCCATAGGTTTCAATCAGCACTGTTAATAATCGCCGATCCGTCCAATCCAGGCCCCGCGGATCCACATTAAACAGTTCGAGGGCTTCGGCAGCAATGTCGGCGGTGATTTCCCCTTGGTGTTTGACTGCGGCATAATCACGAACTCGTTTCAGCAAACGATTAGCAATCCGGGGAGTCCCGCGGGCGCGACGGGCAATTTCCACAGAGGCATCTGAAGTAATAGGGGTTTGCAAGACTTGAGCAGTCCGGTTAACGATCTGACTGAGTTCCTCTGGTTCATAGAACCGCAACCGTTGAATCAGGCCAAATCGATCCCGTAAGGGCGAGGTCAAGGCCCCGACTCTAGTTGTAGCTCCCACCAAGGTAAATCGCTCTAAGGCTAAGCTCCGGCTACGGGCCGTCTGGCCTTTACCAATGGTGATATCGAGGCGGTAATCCTCCATGGCCGGGTAGAGAAGTTCTTCGCTCATGCGGCTGAGGCGGTGGATTTCGTCAATAAAGAGGATATCCCCTGGCTTGAGATTGACCAGCAACCCGACAATATCCCGCGGTCGCTCCAAGGCCGGTGCACTCGTGACTTTGCAGGAGACGCCCATCTCTGCGGCGAGGATCAGGGCAATGGTGGTTTTACCCAGGCCAGGCGGGCCATAGAGCAGAAGATGATCTAAACTTTCTTGGCGAGATTGGGCGGCCTGGATCGCAATCTGGAGAACATCTTTGAGTTCCGCTTGCCCGATGTATTCCGCTAAGGATTGGGGGCGAATTTTCTCCTCTTGGCGGCTGGGGGTTTCTTCGGGTAAGAGATCGGCCTGGAGCAGATTCGGCATAGTTGGGCCAGCAGGGTCGGGGCCTGGGGTTGCCGCGGAGGAACGAATCGCCATAATGTAGTCCTTGCTAACTCAAACTCACACCCAAAAACCGATCCAGAAGTCGCCACCGCCAGAGAGAACGCAGAATTAAGGCCCAGGCCATGACAATCACGAGACAAATGCCATAGTCTTGCCAACTGAGAAGTTCTAATTCAAGGAAATCCCGCAGGCGGGGACTGAGCAGAATCAGAACATAGGCTAGCAATAACCCCCCACTCATCACCGGATAACGCCAATTTTTACTGAGGGGTGCGCCCCCGACCCAGGCCCCGTGCGGCGGTTTCAAAAAGAGTAGCATTGCTAAAGAAGCCAACATCAAAACAGTCACCAAGGCACTGCGGGCGACGGCCAAGCCATCCCGAATTTGCTCCCGTCGGATTATCTCGCTTAGTTTTTCTAACGGCACTGTTCCTTGAAGAATATCCACCAAGGGAATGATTTGATTGGCTAAATACCCCCAATAGACCAACATTCCCACCAGGCCGAGGGTTAAAGAGGCGGGTAAGACAAAGTGCAGCAGGGAGGGAATCAGGGGTTTTTCCTGACGCGGCCCCGGCATGGCCCAAAGTGCCAACCCAATCGTGGGAATCCCAACCCCAAACAGAGTCAGGAGGGAGTTTTGCTTAATAAGCAGGGGAAAAACACGTCCAGCCATGACTGTCGTGATAAACAGCAAACTAAAACTCATGACCCGGACTAGGAAGAGGCGGGTGACATCCTGAATGCCATTATGAATCCGTTGCCCTTCTCGGAAGGCGGCTGGGAGAGCCGCAAAGGAATCATGGCGCAAAATAATATCGGCGACTCCCCGCGTGATCGCACTGCCACTTTCCATGGAAATGCCAATATTCGCCTGCTTCAGGGACAAAACATCATTCACCCCATCCCCGATCATGGCCACATGAAGGCCCTCTTGACGTAAAGCTTGCACGAGTTGGCTTTTTTGCTCGGGGGTAATCCGGCCAAAAATTGTTGTTTCTCGGGCCGCCCGCCGGAATTGGGACGGATCCATTTGGGCTAGCTCAGCTCCGGAAACAATGCGTAGTTCTCCGCCAAGGGTTTCGCCAATGCCAACTTGTTTCGCCAAGGCTAGGACCGTTTTTGGATGATCGCCAGAAATAATTTTGATCCCAATCCCGGCCTGGGTGAAGCGTTCCAGGACTTCTTGGCTTTTCGGGCGCAGTTGATCCTGTAAAAACACCAGGCCCCGCGGGGATAAATCTAGGGGTAGTTGGGGTGACTTAGTCGGATCGGGCCAGTGGGGATTCGTCTCGCTCTGGGCCACCATCAAGACCCGCGTTCCGTGGGCAATGGCGGTTTCAATTTCGAGGGCAATCTCTGGGGCTAGGCGATCTCCGGGAAACAGGACATCCGGCGCGCCCAAAATCATCACCCCAGGCCAATCCTCCCAGGCCAGGGCACTCCATTTATGACTTGAGGCAAAGGGAACTTCCAAACGGGGCGGGCAAGGGGGGGCAGGGCAGGCCTGGGCGATGGCTGCACTGGTTTGATTGGCCACCGTCAGACTATGGGCAAAGCGGCCTAAATCCTGGCGCAGTTGCGCTTCTGTCCCGGAGAAGGCCTGGATCCGTTCCACCGCCAGGGCATTGGCCGTTAATGTTCCAGTTTTATCCAAACAAAGTACATTGATATTACTGAGGGACTCCATGGCATTGGCCTGCTGCACTAGCACTTCCTGTTTAGCAATGCGCACCGCCCCCACGGCATAGGTCAAGGTTACGGTTAAGTACAAACCCACGGGGACTAGCCCCGCAATCACTGCTGCCGTTTGTACCGCCATGGGAAAAGAACTTAGGCCGACGAGGAGGGACAGTAGCACCAAAATCCAGAGAAACATGGCCAGCACGAGGATCACCCGAATCAGCAAGTTGATGTCCTTTTGCAGGGGGGTGAGTTCGCGCCGGAAGGCTTTGGCACTGGCGGTAAACTGATTGGCGGTACTGGCATTGCCCACCTGCTCGGCCTGGTAATAGGCAAACCCTTGGACACAGTAACTCCCGGAATAAACTGCATCCCCTGGTTCTTTGTTGATCAGGTCAGATTCCCCCGTGAGTAAGGATTCATCCACCTGCATTTGCCCTGTGCCGACTACACGCCCATCGGCAATAATTTGATCGCCCGGCCGCACAACTAAAATGTCATCTTGGACAATGGCATCGGGGGTGACACTCAGTTCTTGACCATCACGGACAACGGTGACATGGGGACGGGTGAGCAGGGCAATTTGATCCAGTTGTTGTTTGGCCCGGACTTCCTGTACCAAGCTAAGAACCGTATTCAGAAAGACAACCACAATAATCACGAGCACATCCCCCGGCCGGCCCAGCCCTAGCAAGACAATGCTGATAAAAAAGAACACGCCATTGATAAACGTGAACAGATTATCTTGGAGGATTTCCTTGTAGGTACGGCTGGTGGCGGGGGGTTGCTGATTATCCAGGCCAGCGTCAATTCGTGCCTGCACTTCAACAGCAGTTAATCCGGTCAGGCGGGTCATAGGAACAATCCCAAGAAATGGCGAGGGCAGACCAAGGGGGTTAAGCCAGCAGTAGAGCAGCTACCCACAATTTAAGGGATTTAGCGACTGGATTTGACGACAAGCACGGAACAGGGAGATTCTTCCACCACCTGCAAACTCACCGATCCCTGCAAAATTCGCGATACGCCAGTTAACCCCCGACTGCCCAAAATAATTAGCTCGGCCTGGTGGATATGGGCCAAACGAATAATTTCTTCAGCGGGATCCCCTTCCACCAGTTCCGTGACAATCTCGACAGTGCGCTCAAAGGTTTCATCAATGTCTTGACTGTAGGCGATCAGACGATCTTCGATTTGCTGGAGATGACCGGCGGGTTTGGCCAAGTTGGCTGGTTGCCCCACTCCCAGTTCTGCGGGTGAAATAATATGGCAGAGGATGACGAGGCTATCGGGATCTAAATCCAACTGACTCAGGGCCTCGATCACCCAATCACCCATCTCGGAATCATCAACAGCAACCAAAATGCGATTAAACAAAGTGTGTATTTATACCTGTAAATGAGATGGGAGCAAACCAAAACAAACTTAGGGATTCGTAACAGCCCCGGAGACGAGGTCAATCCGATAGGTTTCGATGACAGGATTGGCTAAAAGTTGATCGCAAATGATATCTAGTTGCTGGTGAGCCGCTGCGGCATCGGGGGCTGAGAGGGTTAGCTCAATATACTTCCCGATCCGCACCTGGGAAACATCCGTGTAGCCCAAATGATGAATGCCCGCTTGCACTGCCACCCCGGCCGGGTCTAAGACGGAAGGGCGCAGGGTCACATAAACTTTGGCCTGGAACTGGGGCATAACAACAACTCACAGAAATGGCAAACTCGGCTTAAGCCTTAGGATTATTGTCCAACAGGGCGCGTACTCCTTCTAAAGTGGCTGGAATGGCCCGCGGATCTATGAACATTACCTTGCTGCTCTCGCTGTTGCCAATGGATTGGCCCATATCGAGATAACCACGGGCAAGGAGGAATTGCAGGGCTTCCCGGGCCTGGGGATCTTCCCGGAGGGCTTTGGCGACAATTTTCATCGCTTCGGCGGTTCCTTGGGCCCGCAAAATTTGATCTTGCTGCTCGGCCTGGGCTTTGAGAATCACCACTTTTTGATCCGCTTCCGCGGCGAGGATGGCTGATTTTTTCCGAGCTTCGGCATCTAAGACTTGAGCTTCAGCTTTTCCTTGGGCTGAGTTGACCGCCGATTCCCGCTCCCCTTCTGAGGTAAGAATTGCTGCTCGTTTGCGCCGTTCCGCAGTCATTTGCATTTCCATGGACTCTTGCACGGCCTTAGAGGGGACAATATCGCGCAACTCCACCCGGTTGACCTTCACCCCCCATGGATCCGTGGATACATCCAGTTCTTTGAGAAGAATTTCATTCACCTGGGTGCGGGCCGTAAAGGTCTCATCCAACTCCAACTTGCCCATCTCAGCCCGGATTTGGGTGAGCACCAGGTTAACCATGGCCATTTTCAGGTTTTCGACTTTGTAGTAGGCCCGTTCCATGTCCAAAATGCGCCAATAGACCACGGCATCAACACTGATGGCGACGTTATCGCGGGTGATACATTGCTGGGGGGGAATATCTAAAACCTTTTCCCGAATAGTTTCCTGATAAACCACCTTGTCGAGGACGGGCATGACAAAATTTAAGCCCGGTTCTAAGCGGCGGCTGTAACTCCCTAACCGTTCCACCAGGGCCATGTTGCTTTGGTTGATAATTCGCACGGAGCTGGCCACGCCGGAGCCACCTAGAATTAGAAGAATTAAAAACCCAAAAAACTCGCCCATGACTGCACCCCTTCTGTCTGAGTTGAGAGAACCAGGCCCTCCTAAAGTTATAGTCTCTGTTTTGCCCAGGCCTGGGGAGTCTTAGAAAATTTTATTTTACCTGGCAATCACAAAATCCCGGACATCGGGAAAGGCAGCGCGATAGGCTTCGACATCAGCCAAGGCCTGGCTCAATGGTGTGTGGATGTGTCCGTTCGTCGCTAAAATCCGGCCGGTAGCTAAATCTAACGGGGATTGATCGTAGGCCGTAACCACACCGCCCGCCTCTCGCACTAAGACTACTCCGGCTGCCAAATCCCAAGGTGAGAGGCCTCGCTCCCAATAACCATCTAATCGGCCACAGGCCACGTAGGCTAAGTCAATGGCTGCGGCCCCGGCCCGCCGTACACCTTGGGTTAAGTGGGTGAGATAGCAAAATTCGGCGTAGTTATTATCTAGTGTTTCCCGGCGGTCGTAGGCAAATCCAGTGACGAGGAGACTATTGGGTAAAGCTGAGGTGGAGGAGACGGCCAGGGGTTTCTGACTCGCTCCATCAAAGGGTGGATGACTTACAGTTGCTCCCAGGCCCGTGGCTCCAGCAAAGAGTTCGTGATGAAAGGGATCAAAAATCACGCCCACCTGGGGAATCCCCTGCACGAGCAGACCAATGGAAACCGCACTAAACGGGTATTGGTGAGCATAGTTGGTGGTGCCATCGAGGGGATCAATCGCCCAGAGGTAAGGACTGGAGCTGGAGCCAAGTCGCCCGGATTCCTCGGCCAAAATTTCATGATCGGGGAAGTGGCTCTGGAGAATGGTGAGGACCGCGGCTTCCGATTCTTTGTCGGCAATGGTGACCAGATCTCCACTGCGGCCTTTTTCTTCAACGTTGGCTAAGTTGCCCCAGTGGGCCTGGAGAATTTTCCCTCCCGCTAAGGCAGCCTCGGTGGCTACGGCCAAACAATCCGCTAAAAAGGTCTCACTCATGCAGTCGTGTGGGAAAGGTCTTGCTTAATCTTCATCCAGGGGCAGGCCGATTTGTACCTTACCTTTGCCAAAATATTGCCCAAATTGGAGTTCATAGACCTCATCTTCATCCTGGGTCTCGACGACTAAATCCGATTCAGCATAGGAAACACAAAGCAAGGCATAACCCATGGCCTGGAGTTTCGGGGAGAGCCCCATCGCTTCCGGTTGGCGTAGGTGTCCTGATTTAACTCGCACAGCACAGGTAGTACAGGCCCCATTGCGACAGGCAAAGGGTAATTCTGCACCCAGGCCCTCGGCACTATGGAGAATATAGCGATCTGCCGGGACTTGTAGGGAGTAACTTTGATCCCGCTGTCGGTCGTGAATGGTAATGGAATAAGTAGTCATGAACGGAGGTGCTCAGGAATAGAGGCGAGAATTTCTGGGGGCAAGGGCTTGGGGTTATGGAAGGGCAAAGAATGGAGAGATTCAGTCAAGAGCTTAATTTCAGCAGCAGTTAACCACTGATCCAAATCAACAATTCCTGTATGCCCAGCCGCTTTGGCGCGTTCTTCAGCCAATTCCACAAGGACATCACAGCGTTTCTTGTGATCCTTAACGGTTAATTCAATCATCGTGACTACCTACTCCCTAGCCAACTATTTCTACATTACCGCCTGGCTTAATCCGGACAACGGATGCGGATACCCCATACACCCAAAAGTACCAGCCCCCAGTTTCCTCTTCAAATCGGCGAGAGCGAACAATTCCTAAGACTTCAAAGGCATTGGCCACCGCATATTGCATTCCTGACGGGTACATGATTTTTGAAATTATGACTTTTTCAGGAGTTTACTAGAAAAGTTGAACCGCCCTAAACACTTGGAGAATAGCAAACGCCCGTCCCCCCCAGGCCACAGTAGCCATTGGGATTTTTAGCCAGGTATTGCTGGTGATAGGCTTCGGCAAAATAAAAGGCGGGGGCCTCTAAAATTTCGGTGGTGATTTTTCCTTTTTTCGCGTCACTCAAGGCCTGTTGGTAGGCCTGGCGGGATAATTCTGCGGCCTGGCGTTGGGCTTCGGTATAGACATAAATTCCAGAGCGGTACTGAGTCCCCACATCATTCCCTTGGCGCATCCCTTGGGTCGGGTCATGGCTTTCCCAGAAAACCTTGAGTAATTCTTCATAGGAAACTTGTGCCGGATCGTAAACCACCTGTACGACTTCGTTATGCCCTGTCATGCCGGTACAAACTTCTTGGTAGGTGGGATTTGGGGTGACTCCAGCCGCATAACCAACTGCCGTGCTAAACACACCTGGGAGTTGCCAAAATTTTCGTTCCGCTCCCCAAAAGCACCCCAGGCCAAACAGGGCTAATTCCATTGGGGGTGGGTAGGGTGGGGCCAAGGGATTGCCATTGACAAAATGGGTACTGGGAATTGGCATCGGTTGATTGCGCCCCGGTAAGGCTTCCGTTGTGGATGGGAGTGTTAATTTTTTTCCAAGCCCGAAAAGTGCCATATTGGTCGTAACTCCACATATCCAATCAAAAACATGACAAAAATTTGTCCTAGTCTTACCTATTCTAACGACTGGGTTGGCTCCGGCGGTGATGGCCAAGAGCGAGGTTGAGTCAATGTAGATTCCGAAAATTTCTGGATATAAGTGGGAGCAAAGGTGGTTAAGGACATCAGCGTCAGTTCCATCAATTCGATATAGTCCTGAATATTCACCTGATTCTCAATTAGCATTTGCCGATACTGGACGCGCAGGTGTTTAAGTTTATCGAGGGCTTCTTCGGGGCGGGTTTGCAGCGTTGCTTGCCATTCATCAACGAGTAGCAGCGTATTGAGAATGGACTGGTTTCGTTTCTCTTGGATCAGGACTTGGCATTGTTCCGCTAGGCGTTGGGTTTTGTGTTGGACTTGATCGTAAACATCCGCCGCGATTTTACCGTCGATAAACATTAAGCGATGCTCTTGATTTAACGCTTCAACCCCAGCAATGGCCTGATCGGGAAATTCCGGCAACAGTTGTTTGAGTTCACTAATTCGCTTGGTGGTGGTTGACATCAGTTTTTCAGCGCGTTGATGCCGGACGTAGCGCAATAAAATTCCCAGGCCAGAGGTTCCGCCTAAAATTAACACCCCGGCTTGCAGATCATTGTTGTTTTCCCAGTAACGGGCCCAAGCACTGCGCGGATCTCCCAATTTATAGACATCGGCGGCGGCGGGATGGAGATAAAATAGCCCCTGCTGTAGTAGCTGGTTGGGATTACCGGTTTGCAAGGCGGGATAAAATCCGGAAAACTCTCGGGCTGAGTCTAAGATCGACCAGGCCACCAGGCCCACCACCTGTTCATTGGCATCTGGACGAGTAACTAAGACCGTAGCCGTACTCAGGGTGGGAATATCCACGGCTGGCATGGGGGGATTGGCCAGATAGGTGCCCTTGGGAATCACCGCTGGTTGATAGGCATCGGGATCCCGAATCGCCAGGTAATTAATTAAGGTCTCAGGAATTGGGACTAAGACTATCTCTGGGTGATCCTTGAGCCACTCTCGGAGACGGACACTGGCCCCAACACTCCCGACATAGATCACAGCATCGAGTTTGCCTGAGACAAGATTTTCCCCGGCCTGGTTCCAGGGGCTTTCATCTGCCTGAATCGTCAACCCTTCTGCTTCCAGAAGAATCCGCGCTGTTTGATTGACACCACTGCCTTTGGCCCCAATGCCAACCCGTTTGTTCCGCAGTTGTGACAAGTTTTGGATGCCCGATGTTTTTGTTGTCAAAATGTGGACGGGTTCACTCCCCAAAACAGCAATGGCCTGGATTTGGCGTTGTCGCATTTTGGCCACAGCTACATCTAACTGGGTTAAGGCCAAATCCACTTCTTTGGCTTCTAAACGTTCTAGGTTTTGAACAGAGCCGAGGGAATTGATCTCGGTAATTTCCAGGCCTACCTCTTGGACAACCACTTGACTAATTTTGGTCCCCACCTTGGCATAGAAACTGTCGGTTAAGCCACTGGATAATTTGGCCGGCCCAGCCCCCATCTGACAGCCCGGCATGAGAATTAGACCCACCAGGCCAATCACCAGACCGGGCCAGCGGGAACGATATTGCCAGGGAAAGAAGGAAATGTGGAGCATCTTAAGCTAACTCAATCTCTAACCAGGCCTGGAGGTGTTTTTTTAGGGCTTGGGCAAAATCGGGACGTTGATGAAACTTTTCACTGCGAATTGGTTTGCGATGCTCATCCAAAACCCAGCCATAGTCAGTACTTAAGCGAATTTGATCATGCCAGTCCGCAACAGAAACAATTAATTGATCAGCGGGGCGATTGTCGTAGTCGTGGACGCGAAACACATAGTTAAACGAGTTTTGATGCCCAGAGGCCACCGTAGAAGCCTGCCCAAACCGGGCCTGGAGACACTGTTGCACTCGATCCACAAGAGCTTGATTACCAAAGTCTTCCAGAGTCCGCATGGCTAAGGTAATGGCAAAATAAAACTCTTCCACCGGAATGAACTCTAGCCGCATACAAGCCCTCTTCTTGCCAGTTCGTTAGTCAGGATCATATACTAGAAGACTGTGTTGAAATAGCAGTAAAGAGGCCATTCATGCCAAAACTCAAGACACGCCGCGCCGCTGCAAAACGATTTCGGGCAACAGGTACGGGTAAGTGGGTTCGCCGCAAAGCCAATAAAAATCACCTCTTGGAGCACAAAGGCAGCGACCGGAAAAGTCGCTTATCCCAAACGGCGATTGTTCATGAAACCGATGCCGAGCGCGTCACCTTGATGCTTCCCCACCTCTAAACACCTAGTGAAGGCTTAGGGTGTTTCCAAGCTCTTAAGATTACTGCTCAAAGTTTGCAACGTATTTCACAGCATTTTAAGGAATTATTAAACAACTATGGCTAGGGTTAAACGGGGTAATGTTGCCCGGAAACGGCGGAAAAAAATCTTAAAGTTGGCTAAAGGCTTTCGGGGTGCTCATTCCAAGCTCTTCCGGGCGGCGAATCAGGTCGTCATGAAAGCCCTGTGCAATGCCTATCGGGATCGGCGGCGGCGGAAGCGGGACTTTCGGCGGTTGTGGATTGCCCGGATTAATGCGGCAGCCCGCTTACATGGCTTGAGCTATAGTCAGCTGATCGGACAACTGAAAAAAGCCGATATTCAACTAAATCGGAAAATGCTGTCTCAGTTGGCAATTCTCGATCCAGCGGCCTTTGAACGGGTGGTTGCAGTCGCAACTCAAAAATAAGCCCAAGATACTTTGCTATTTCACTTAAAATTCAGGGTAATGTTGGTTATTCCTCAAAGCTAGGATGATCGATGTTTCCCTGATTTTTTATCAGCTATTTTGTCATTCCCTGACCAGATACAGATTAGCTACTCGTCACCGCGACATTTTGATAACTAGGCCTAGCCATGACGGATTTTGAATCATCACAACATCAGCGAAGTGTAATCTGCCAAGGAGATAGCCTGGTTGAACTGAAGCAGTTGCCCGCTGCCACGTTTAAACTGATTGTTTCTTCGCCGCCCTACAATATTGGCAAAAGCTACGAAAAGCAGGTGGATTTAACGGACTACCTGGCCTGGCAAACGGAGATTATTCAGGAATTGGTGCGGGTGCTGCGAGCAGATGGCAGCATTATCTGGCAGGTGGGGAATTATGTCGATCAAGGTGAAGTGTTCCCCCTCGATATTTATGTGTATCCCATCTTCAAACGTTTAGGATTATCCCTACGCAATCGGATTATTTGGCATTTTGCCCATGGCTTACACGCCTCGAAACGCTTTTCCGGCCGCTATGAAGTCTTGCTCTGGTTCACGAAATCTAAAGACTATACGTTTAATTTAGATCCGGTGCGGGTGCCAGCGAAATATCCTGGTAAGCGGCATTATAAGGGCAAAAAAATTGGCCAAATCAGTGGCAATCCCCTCGGCAAAAACCCCTCGGACTATTGGAGCCTGATCGTGCAGGAGTGGGAAACTGGCATCATTGATATTCCCAATGTCAAATCGAACCATCCCGAAAAAACAATCCACCCCTGTCAATTTCCGATTGAGTTGATTGAACGTTGTGTATTAGCTCTCACAAATGAAGAGGATTGGGTTTTAGATCCCTTTGGGGGAGTTGGTTCAAGTGTGCTTGCAGCCCTAAAGCATCAACGGCGGGGAATGATGATTGAACAAGCTAGTAACTATATTGCGATTGCTAAAGAACGGATTCAGGCACTAGGAATGGGAACCTTAAAATGTCGGCCGTTAGGCAAACCCATTTATCAACCCACCGGACGGGAAAAAGTTGCTCAAGTTCCTGAAGAATGGTTAGTTTAATTCCCAGAAAGCTCAATAACGCTTGAGGAGTTAGCCTGGGTGTTTGATGCCGATGTGATTGTGATTGGGGCCGGGGTAGCAGGGTTAGCAGCAGCCCAAATACTCTCCCAGGCCGGGCAACAGGTTCTAGTCCTCGAAGCACGGGAGCGGCCGGGGGGACGGGTTTGGACGGATTCGGAGTGGTTAGGCGTGCCTCTGGAAAATGGGGCCGAGTTTATCCACGGGGATCAAGCCATTACCTGGCAGTGGTTAGAGCAAGCGCAAGCAATTCAAATTCCCCGCTATCAAACCTATGCCTTTGACGTGAATCATCAACTCTATGGCTACGAGGTGGTGAAAACCTGGCCGGATTTTGAGCGTTTTTTTAACTTAGAATTTGCCGATTGGCCCCATGTACCCTGGCCAGACCCCGATTGTTCCCTCCAGGCCTGGTTTGAGGCTCAACACCTATCCCCTTTAGCCCAGGAGTTTGCCAGTCAATTTCATGGACATTTGTATTTAACCAGTAGTGAGCAGTTGAGCCTACAGGAGGTGATTCACGAGTCGCTGGTGCACCATGCTGGAGATGATAATTTTCGCTTAAAGTCAGGCTATATATCCTTAGTTGAGCAACTCACGGCCGGCTTAGAGATTTGCTACCAGGCCCCGGTCGAAACAATCCACTGGCAACCCGGCCAGGTCAGCTTAAGCACAGATGCAGAGAGATTCCAGGCCCCGCGGCTGCTCACCACCGTTCCTTTAGCCCTTTTGCAGCAAGGTATTCCCCAATTTCAGCCCCCCTTACCCCCAGCCAAACAAGCGGCGATCCAGTCCTTGTATGTTGGCCCGGCGATGAAACTACAATTGGTCTTTCAAGAACAGTTTTGGCCCCCGGAGCATAGCCTCTTTATGTCCCTTGGCCCAATTATGGTCTGGTGGAGTCCGAGTTACAATCGCCCCGATTTTCCGCCCGTGTTAACTGCTTTTATTGGGGGAGAGCGGGCGCAAGCTTTGCACCAGAAAACCGAGTCTGAACTCATTGACTTTGGCCTGGGGGATCTCTGCCGTATCTTTGGCAGTCAACACCCGCGAGCGTTATGCCAGGCCGGGCGATGCATTAACTGGACAAGCGACCCTTGGGCGAGAGGGGGATATAGTTCCGTCCCACCCCAGGCCTTTGGTATGCGTCAACAGTTAGCCCAACCCCTAGCCGAGACCCTCTACTTTGCTGGAGAAGCCACCGTCACCACGAGTAACCCTGCCACCGTGCATGGAGCGATTGAAACCGGTCAACGGGCCGCCCAAGAGATCCTCCAGGCCTTGACACTCTCGCTATGATCTAGATCATTCATTATCTGTCTAAAACTAGAACAACTATGGCTCTGGAAACTGCTCAACCTGCTCCTGACTTTAACTTGACAGATACCAATGGCAATCTTGTCAGCCTGTCTGACCTGCGCGGGAGTTGGGTCGTGCTTTATTTTTATCCTCGAGATAATACGCCCGGTTGTACCAAGGAAGCCTGTGGGTTTCGGGATATTTTTGCAGAACTCAAACGCCGGAACGTGGTGGTCTTGGGGGTGAGTGCCGATGACGTTAAATCCCATAAAAAGTTTTCCGAGAAGCTAAGTTTACCGTTTCCGCTCCTCTCCGATCCCGATGCCACTGTGGCCGCCGCCTATGAGAGTTTTGGCCCGAAGAAATTTATGGGCAAAGAATTAACGGGCATTTATCGCAACACCTTTCTGATCAACCCTGAGGGCAACATTGCCAAGATTTATCAAAAAGTCAAGCCGGAAACCCATCCGACTCAAATTTTGGCGGATATTAATACCTTGGCCAGGTAACCCTGAGACCCGCTCAAATCCAGCACAGCCCCATGAATACAGACCCTACCGCTGCAAAATTTGCCCCCCTCTTTGAGCAAGCAACCGCCGCCCCGAACTTTGATCTAGAAACCGTTGATATTGTCCGCCAACTCCAGGCCTGGGATCAGCAGTACGGGATTGAGATTGATGCGGTCGAGGCCGATGGTTTAACCGTTGTTTTCAAGACACTGCCGGACACCCTGAGTCCCCTGGCCCAGGAGATTTATGAATTTTGCCCGGATGTGATTGATCAGCATTTTGGTTGCTTTGATGACTTACTCGAGTCGTTGGATGAACCAGAACTGTCACCAGAGCTAGCGGAACTGATCCAGGGCATTGATTTTAATCGCGATGACTTTGGCCTGAAACTTCTGGAAAAGTCCTTAACAATGACACAATCGGTCGGTCTGTGGTGGGATTAAGGGTTTGGCCAAGGGCCTGGGATAAAATTTGAGAGGCAACGTTCACGCCTTAAAGCCCAACACTAAACTATTTCCCGAATTTGAGGTTGGTATGACAGACTCAATTACAGCAGGTCAGCTTTCGCCAGAACAGGTTGCCGTCTGGTTGCGGGGATTACTCAGTGTGGCCTGGGCCGATGGGCATTTTGACCCGGAAGAAAAGGACTTAATCACTAACCTGATGCAGGAGCAAATTACCCCCGGCCTGGACTTAGATCACTTTCAATCCCTAACCCTGGAGGAACTGCAAACCGCCTTTGGGAAAGATGCCAGCTTGGGGGAGAACTTTTTACGCACAGCGGTCATGGTCGGTTTAGCCAATGGGGTCTATTCCCAGGCCGAAGATGATGTTATTCAAACCTACTGCCAAGGCCTGGGCTTACAAATTCCTGCCCTGGATAACCTTCGCCTCACCCTGGATGGCCAGCACGACGACCTCCAACCCAGTGATGACTCCGGTATTCATCCCCTAGAGCCGATGCGGCATTGGTTGGATGGCATGGAAGTCCATGATCCAAAAGTGGCCAAATTTCTCTGTCGGTTGATTCCCCCCCAATGCCCCTTCGAGCGCGACATCACACTATTTGGCCGCAAAATTGTCCATATCCCGCCCCTGTGTAAACTCAATCCACTCTATGACCAATTGGTGGGGCTGCGGTTTCGGGCATTAACCTACCTGGCCGATGAATGTAAAGAGGATATTACCCCCTACTGTTAAACTGACTGGAGAAAACTCAGCCAGACTCGATCCCAGGCCAGCTCATTCAACCGCTTCATTCAATTTTGGGTTCTGAATGGTGGCCCAGCTTTGAACCTGAGTTTTGTCCTTATTTTCCTTGTGTCTTGTCGAGATGACTCAAACCATCGCGCAACTCATCGTCAATGGCCTGGCCCTGGGTTCGATTATTGCCCTCGCGGCCATTGGCCTGAGTTTAACCTTCGGGATTTTACGTCTGCCCAACTTTGCCCACGGCGACTTTATGACCCTGGGAGCCTACTTTATTTTGCTGGCGAATGGGGCGGGATTGCATATTTGGCCGGCGTTGTTTGTTGGCGCAGCTTTAACGGCCGTGGCCATGGTGATTGCCGAAAAACTGGTCTGGTCAACGATGCGGGCCCAACGCGCCACTTCCACCACCCTGGTGATCATTTCCATTGGTCTGTCGCTCTTGCTCCGTAACGGGGTGATTCTGATTTGGGGGGGCGAAAATAGGTCCTATGGTCTCTCCATTGCGGAAGCGGTTGATCTCGGTGGGGTCAAGATTGTTTATTACAGCTTGGTCGTGATGGTCTTTGCAGTGGTGGCAATTATCGGCATTCACCTGCTCCTCCAGCGAACCAAAGTCGGTAAAGCAATGCGGGCAGTGGCGGATGATTTAGATTTAGCTAGAGTTACGGGAATAGATGTCGAGCGGATTGTTCTCTGGACGTGGGGGATTACTGGCGTGCTGACGGGTCTGAGTGGTGGACTCTATGGCCTGATCACAGCAATTCGTCCGAATATGGGCTGGTTTTTGATTTTGCCGATGTTTGCCGCGGTGATTCTGGGTGGTATTGGCAACCCCTACGGGGCGATTGCGGGAGCCTTGATCATTGGTGTGGCCCAGGAATTGAGCACCTTGTTCATTCCAACAGAATATAAATTGGCGGTGGCCTTAGGCTTGATGATGTTGGTGTTGTTAGTCCGTCCCCAAGGGCTGTTTCGCGGCACGCTTTAGGGGTATCTCGTCCCAAAATTGCCGGGATGGGCTAATCTCAAGGGGTTATTCCCAAAAAATTGAGTGGTCTCGGGGTTGAGCAGCATGGAAAGTTTGTGTGGGCGTGATGTCCTCAGCATGGCGGATTTAAGCCGGGAGGAAGTCCTCTACTTGCTTGATTTTGCTTCCCAAATGAAATCCGGTGTTATGACTCCCCACTGCCCGAAAGTTTTGGGGTTGCTCTTTCAGAAGGCTTCTACCCGCACTCGCGTTAGCTTTTCGGTGGCAATGTATCAACTTGGGGGTAATGTCATTGATCTCAACCCGGACTCAACCCAAGTGGGGCGCGGTGAACCTTTACCGGATACGGCCCGTGTCCTGGATCGGTATTTAGATGCCTTAGCGATTCGCACCTTTGCCCAGGCCGACCTAGAAACCATCGCCAACCACGCCCGGATTCCAGTGATTAATGCCCTGACGGATCGGGAGCATCCCTGTCAAGTTTTGGCGGACTTACTCACCTTAAAAGAATCCTTCGGGGGCCTGGATGGTTTGACCCTGACCTATGTGGGCGATGGCAATAATATGGCCCATTCCCTCCTCCTGGGTTGTGCCCTAGTGGGGGTGAATATTCGCATCGCAGCTCCAGATGGGTATCAGCCCCTTGGGGAAATTGTCCACCAGGCCAAGGCCATTGCTGCGGGCAAGAGTGAAGTGCTGATTACCACCGATGTCCAAGCCGCCGCAGTAGGAAGTCATGCCCTTTACACGGATGTTTGGGCCAGTATGGGCCAAGAAGGGGAAGCAGCGGATCGGATACCCAAGTTTCAGCCCTACCAAATTAATGATGATCTGCTCCAGTTAGCCGCCCCTGATGCCATTGTCCTCCACTGTTTACCGGCCCATCGCGGCGAAGAAATCACGGCGGCGGTGTTGGAAGGGCCGCAATCCCGAGTTTGGGAAGAAGCAGAAAATCGTCTCCATGCCCAAAAAGCTCTCCTAGCTAGCATTCTTGCCTAGGGATAGGGGGCTGAGCTAGACCGTATTTTAGTAACTGCAGACTGTGTTCAACATATTTTGGGTGGCGGCCGAACGGGGGCGATGGGTGGCTCGTTCTGGATAAGTTGTCCAGGTGTTGTCTAAACAGTTGGCCTGGGAATCAACGCGTTTGTTGCCCAAGAAATGCACATTCTTATCCGAGACCCGTCTAGCGGTACAAGTATCTAAATAGATCCAAGCCCCGGTCACTACCTTACCAAAATAGACTTGACATCCCTGCACTAACTGTAATGTTTGCGGCTGGAGCATCTTAGTTGTGGATGCTGGTATGACTCCCCCCAGCCCTAGTATTTCTTTACTAGTCTCGAAATATTTTGTTTCACCCATTGAGACTGTTTTGCCCAGGTCGCTAAATTCCCCATCGGTAATAAAGGGTGTGCTTGGCTGGGCCAAACCAGTGGGCAATGACCATAACTCATATTCCACAACCCATATTCCACCGGGAGCAAAGCTGGATTCTTGAAGATGCCCTATCTACTTATCTACTGGCTGGACTATAACAATGCTTGCTAACTGACCCAAGCCGGGCAACCGGCCCTTCCCATGCTTTTGAGGGCAGTCCTGTGAGAGTGTTTTTAACTGACCTGTCTGGGGGAGTTCACAAATGTTAGCCATGGGGTTTGGAGCAATTAGCTCAGGAGTAACGTCAAAATGACATTCAGGTAGCACAACAATTGTTGATGTAGTCATTTCTGCCAAAAGTGAGACAGGCAACTCGACCACCCGTCACGGTTTCCAGGATTTTTGTGTTTCATTCCTAAGCGAAATGACTATAAATGTCAATATTTTGATATCTTTTGCTACGATTGGAGGCCAAGGCCTGGAGAAAATGTTACCCTGTGCTTCACATCTTGATCGTTTTTGTTACTGTTAATTAATTTGACCTTGGGGCAGATTCAGCCGTTGCTATGCACATTTCTCTCGACTGTTATCAGATCCTTGGACTTCCGATCCAGGCCACGCCAGAGCAATTAGAACCGGCCTACCAGGATCGGCAGCAGCAACAGCCCCACCACCATTATTCTACTTCCACAATTGCAGCCCGCCAGGCCCTGCTGAGCCAGGCCTATCAGTTATTGCGCAATCCCCTCGCCCGCAGCCAATACGATCAAGCGGTGATCGCCTATGCCCACAGCCTGAAAACGCAACCAAAACCAGAGGAACCACCCCCCGGCATCAGTGTGGAAGATGTTCAGTTTGCTGGGGCCCTGCTCTTGCTCTACGAACTTGGAGCCTATCACCAGGCCTTGGAATTAGGACAGCAATATCTGAGCGCGGGCACTTTTGATCTGCGCCGCCCCTACACTGGCTCGGCCCTGGCAGAAGCCGATATTCTCCTCACCGTAGCTCTCTCCTACCTGGAACTGGGGCGGGAACAGTGGCAACAGGGACACTACGAACCAGCAGCCTACTATCTTCAGGGGGGCCTGGATGTCCTGGTTTCAGAAAATCAGTTTAGTGATGTGCAAACCCAACTCAAGACCGAGTTATTTCGCTTGCGGCCCTATCGGGTTTTAGAGTTAGTCGCCCATCCTGACCTCGACAGCAGTGAACGGCAACGGGGGCTGATGTTGTTGAAGGATATGCTACTTGAGCGCGAGGGGATTGATGGCAACCGTGATGATCATTCTGGCCTGGGCATTGATGACTTTCTCAAATTTATTCAGCAGTTGCGGGCCTATTTAACAACAACGGAGCAACAGGACTTATTTGAGGCCGAGGCGCGACGACCCTCTGCAGTTGGAACCTATTTAGCCAGCTATGCCTTAGTTGCGCGGGGCGTGTCGCAGCGGCAGCCGGCCCTAATTCGGCGGGCCAAATCCATGCTGAAACGTTTATTACCCCATCAAGATGTTCATTTAGAAATTGCCAGCTCAGCCCTACTGCTCGGACAAACCCAGGAAGCGTTGCATGCGCTCAGCCAAACTCAAGATAAGGATGCCCTGGCTTTTGTCCAAGAGTATTCGCTGAACTCCCCGGATCTGCTCCCCGGCCTTTATCACTACACCGATCAGTGGCTAGCGGAAGAAGTCTATCCTGCCTTTCGGGATTTGGGTGACCAGCCAGTTGAGCTAGACGCTTACTTTGCCGATGAACAAATCCAGGCCTATGCGGATGCCCTGACTGCTGAAACCGCCCCGAGCGAACATCTCCAGTCCACTCTCCTGAAATCAGTCCAGCCCCCAATCACTGAACCGACACCCCGCCCAACTTCCCCGCCTTCTGAGTCAAAACCGGACTATGCCCGGCCTGGCCTGCCCCAATTGACCGAACCTCCAGGCCCTTCTCCGGTTTCCCGGCCAACCTCTTCCTTTCCCTCTCTCTCTGCTCCAACAGTGCCTTTGGGTGCAATTGCTGATTTACCTGCCAGCTTGACTGTGCCTCGCTCAAATTATGGGGAGGTCACGGAACACCTATCTGCACCACCATCCCACCTCACCCCTGATCCCCTAGATCTTCAAACTAATGGCCACAACAGCAATAATGTAGAACTGAACCTTTCTGCCCCACAACGGCAACACAGCAAGACAGGGTTTAAGATTGCCCATCCCGGACGCTTTGCCGCTGTCTGCTCACTCCTGGGTGTCGGAGTTCTTGGCCTGGGCTATGGGGGCTATGCGCTTTGGCAGCGGCACTCTAACTCGGCCTGGGTCAATCAGGACAATAGCCCAACGCCAACCCGCTCGCCCAATTTAGAAAATCCGGTGATCACGGCCACCAGTCCCAGCCCCAGCGTGACCGCATCGCCGACCCCAATGCCCACTCCGGCCAGCCCCACCCCGATCCCAACCACAACGCCCCCGACTACAAGCAACGAGATCCTCACTACGGAAATGGCCCAGGCCCGGATCCGGTTGTGGCAAGAATCGAAAGCCAGTGCCTTGGGGCAAGCCTATCAAACCGAGGTCTTAGCCAAAATCCTAGCTGAACCTGCCCTCTCCCGTTGGCAAAGCACAGCCCAAACCAGCCAAGCCGAAAATAGTTATTGGCAATTCAAATTGGAAGAGTTAGCCGTAGATAGCCTCAAGCCTCTGGGGGATGATCGCTTTGAGGTGATTGCCCGTGTCCGGGAAGCTGCAAATTTTTATCAGGGTGGGCAACTCCAGGCCGGGGCCTCCTATGAAGATTATTACCGTGTCCGTTATGTGTTTATTCGCCAGGGCAATGACTGGTTGATTCGGGAAATGCGGGTTTTGTCTTAGATTAAGCGGCTATTGCACCTGATTTATCCTATTTTTCATCCAGGCCTGGCAGGTGTAACGGCCCCGCACCAGCGTAGGATCAAAAATTAGGCAAAAAAGTATGGTCTAGCTCTAAAAGATAAAGGTGAAGACGTGGCAACAGCATGGATATTTCCAGGCCAAGGCTCTCAGCAAGTCGGGATGGGCCTGGAACTCTGGGAAACAGACCTGGGAGAGCAACGCTTAACCGAAGCTGAAGCTATCCTCGGTTGGTCAGTGGCGGCCAAGTGCCAGGCCCCCTTGGCAGAACTCTCCCAAACCCAATTTACTCAGCCTTGCCTGTACGTTGTTGAAACTGTGCTAGCGGATTTAGCCCAGGCCAAGGGACTGCAACCCGATTATCTGGCCGGGCATAGCTTAGGGGAATACGTCGCCCTCTATGCGGCGGGAGTCTTAGATTTTGCCACGGGCTTAAGCTTGGTCAAACAACGTTCTGACTTGATGAGTCAAGCCGCCAATGGCACAATGGTAGCCCTGATTGGGTTTGATCGGGAACAGCTAGAAACCGCCATCGCCGGCTCAGAGCAAGTGGTTCTCGCCAATGATAACCATCCCGGTCAAGTCGTGATTTCTGGGGATACCGGGGCGGTGCAAGCCCTCCTAGCCCAAATTAAAGTGAAGCGAGCGGTTCCCTTACCCGTGAGTGGGGCATTTCATTCTCCCTTGATGGCCAGTGCCGCCCAATCCTTTAGTCAGGTTTTAGCTCCGATTGCGTTTCAAACTGCCCAAGTACCGGTGCTATCCAATGTCGAACCCGAGGCAACCACAGATCCTGAGGTGATTAAGTCCCGCCTGATCGCCCAAATGACTGGCTCTGTCCGCTGGCGAGAAACCTGTCTGAACTTAGCAGCGTTAGGAGTGACCGAAGTAATTGAGGTGGGGCCGGGGAATGTGCTGACTGGCCTGGTTAAACGCTGTACCCCCGAGCTAGGCCTGGTTAACATCACTGGCCTGGCCGATTTAACCGCTCTCTAGTGCGCGATTAGCCCCATGCTCCAGGCCCAACGACAACGGGAACCTCAACTCAGCCTTGCCCTCTATCACCTCTTTAAGTGGTCAGTGGTCGCCCCGCTGTTCCATGCCTATTTTCGCGGTCGGATATGGGATGCCCAACGTGTACCCCAACGTGGCCCCTTGATCATCGTCAGTAACCATGCCAGCTACTTTGACCCGCCCCTATTGTCGAATTCTGTCCGTCGCCCGGTTGCTTTCATGGCTAAAGCCGAGTTATTCAAACTGCCGATCTTCAGCACCCTGATTCGTCTCTATGGCGCCTATCCCGTCCAGCGCGGATCTCGAGATCGCAGTGCCTTACGCTCAGCCCACCAGGCCTTGAAAAATGGTTGGAGTGTGGGCATTTTTTTAACCGGAACGCGCACCCAAGATGGCCGGATTGATCAGGCTAAACTCGGAGCGGCCTTAATCGCAGCCCAGGCCCAGGTGCCTTTATTACCAGTTTGTTTGTGGGGAACAGAAAAAATCTTAGCCAAAGGAATCATACCCCAGCCTGTGCCAGTCACTGTTCGCATTGGCCAACTTATCCCCCCCCCAGCCAGCAGCAACCGCCAAGATTTAGAGGCTGTAACCCAGGCCTGTGTCACTCAAATCAATGCCCTGCATGACTTAGGCCGTTAAAACTGGAGCAGATTGGGCGAATGATACTGGCACAGTCCAGTTTGTTTTTGACAATAAGAAACTCCAAGTGGATCAAAATCGTCACTGTCCCTTTACCATAGTCAAAAGTATGCTGGGGACAATTTTATTTTTTAGATGTGAATAGTGACCGGAGTGAGAACGATAAAAAGCAAAAGGTAAAATGTGGCTCCCATGTGTCCCAGTTGTTGAGATATGAATGCATTTTCAGGAGAAAGTATGAAACGTTTGGCTCGCTTCGGAGTTCTGGCTAGTTTGATTGGTGGGATGTGGGTAGCCCCAGCTATTACACGCCAGATGGTGGCCCAGGCCTTGCCACAAGAACAGGTTCTACAGCAACTCAGTAATGTTCCGATCTTTATGATCACCAACAGCAAAGGTGAACCCCTGACCTATACCGTTCCCAACCCCACGGACAAAAACAAACAGGTGCAGGTTTATACCTTCTTCATCAGCAAACAGGATGCAGAGGCCACGATCACCTCCCTGAAAAAACAACAGCCGGACGTCGGCAATAATGCTCGGGTTTCCGCTGCTTCCCTAAGTGGGGCCATTAAAGCTGCCTTGGATGGTCAAAAAAATCCCACCTTAGGCGTGGATATTATTCCCTCCCGGGTTCAATTGGAAAAAGCGATTGCCCTCCTGAAAGCAACGGGTGATTTGCAGGAAAAAGATGGCAAACTCCTGACTAAAGATGGTCAACCCTTCCGCGGCGGTACACCCTTATTCTTTGTCGCCGATACTGCTTCCGGGAATCCCATTGCAATTGAGGCCCAAGTTCAAGAAAATGGACAAAACAAAACTATGCGCTTTGTCCCCTTTTACTTTGACAACGCTCAATTGCAAACCGAGCTAGATACGGCGAAAAAGACCAACCCCGAACTAGCTAAAAACACCAGCATCCGCGTCGTCATGCTCGATATGCTTGTTGCCACCTTGCTCAGTAGTAGTGATCCCGCCGTGGGGCAAATTCAACTAGTACAAACCCCAGATGCGATTCAGTCCGCGCTCCAAATGCAGCAAAATGCACCGAAGTAGTCCTTCAGGGATGCTGGCGTTCCCTTTGGATTAACAACCTAAACTCAAGGCATTAGCCTGTTTAACAGTTGGGATGGAATTAGGTTTCCTAAGAACTCTCGGTTAAGCAGGCTTTTGTTGAAAACAACGTTTATCCGTTCTTAATTAAAGGAGTCAGGGCAAGATAATTATCCAGTTCCGTTGACAACATTAAGGTTTCTTCGCATTCCCCCGCACCACCAGGCCCCAGCCAGGTCGATATGGCAGAATAGGTAGTGCATTATCCCTAGTTGTCATCAGACTCTTTTAGATAAGATGCGGGGGAACCGCAACAAGTGATGATCACGGGGCAAATCCCTTAGGAGAAACCGGATGAGTATCGAGGACATCGTTGAACAGGCCCTGCGAAATGGCTATCTTACCCCAACGATGGAAGCAGAAGTCGGGCGAATTTGCGACAAGGCCACGGAACTCAGTGTCGAAGAATACATGGCCTTGGATCGGCTGATGGGGGCCTTACTCACCGGGCAAGTCGTAGCGGTTCCCCGCAAGCAGTTTATTAACGTCATGGAAGAGTTGGTACTCACGGAAGCGATTACCCGGATTGCCGTGATTGAAGCCGAAGAAGACTGCGCCCTGGATTTAGGGGATATTGCGGCCTATGCCCTCAATCGCCTGCCTCCCCTCTATGCCACCACGGAAGAAGGGGCTAAATACCAACGCCAGCGGGCCGAAGAAGAATTATCCGACCTCATCAAAATGCAGGTGCAGGAGGCAATTAAAACCAATTCCGCCCGGCCCCAATTCCATCCGGAACGCTCAGCGATTGCGACAGTCTCGGGGAAAGAAGTCTTCAGCCAGGTTAGTGCCCTGCTCCAAACCCATGCCCCTGGTTATGAACAGCCCACTGGGGGTTGAGGCCTGACTGATCAATTCTGGAAAACTCAGGTTAGGCTAGGTTTTAGGCCTGGCAAATTAGGATCAGCTTGATGCGGCCCCTTTCTGTTTGGATATTGCCCCTATGACTGCTCCCCCGGAACATCTTTTTCTTTATGACACGACGCTAAGGGATGGGGCCCAACGGGAAGGAATTTCTTTGTCCTTAGAAGATAAACTCCGGATTGTCCGGCAATTGGATCAGCTGGGGATTCCGTTCATTGAAGGGGGCTGGCCGGGGGCTAATCCCAAGGATGTGCAGTTTTTTCTTCATCTCCAGGAAATAAAACTCCACCAGGCCGAGATCGTGGCCTTTTGTTCAACCCGGCGACCCAACGTTAAGGCCAGTGAAGAACCGATGCTAAAACCGATTTTAGCGGCCGGGACGCGTTGGATTACGCTCTTTGGCAAGTCCTGGGATTTGCATGTTACCGAGGGCCTGAAAACTAGCCTGGCCGAAAACCTGGCCATGATTCAGGATACGGTGCAGTTTTTACGGGCCGAAGGGCGGCGGGTGATCTATGATGCGGAACACTGGTTCGATGGCTACAAAGAGAATCCCGATTATGCGCTAGAAACCCTAAGGGCGGCGATTGCGGCTGGGGCTGAATGGCTCGTCCTCTGTGATACCAATGGTGGGACGTTGCCGGATGAACTTAAAGCCATAACCCAGGCCGTGGCAGCTTTTTTAGACCAGTTCCAAACCACACACCCGGATTTCAACCGGCCTGGCCTGGGGATTCACACCCACAATGACAGTGGAACTGCTGTTGCCAACGCCCTCGCTGCTGTGCAAGCTGGAGCCCGGATGGTTCAGGGAACAATGAATGGCTATGGAGAACGCTGTGGCAATGCCAATCTCTGTACGCTAATTCCCAATCTGCAACTGAAACTCGGCTATGATTGCATCTCTTCAGCCCAACTGGAAAAACTCACCCCCACCAGCCGCCTCATCAGTGAAATCGTGAATCTCGCGCCCGATGATCATGCCCCGTTTGTTGGCTTATCGGCCTTTGCCCATAAGGGCGGGATTCATGTCAGTGCGGTGCAGCGCAATCCGAAAACCTACGAACATTTAGACCCAGTTCTGCTGGGGAATCAACGGCGGATTGTGGTTTCCGACCAGGCCGGGATCAGTAACATTTTGGCTAAGGCAGAATCCCTGGGCTTGCAGCTCGACCGGAAACATCCCGTCAGTCGCGACATTTTGGCCCAACTCAAAGTTTTAGAAAGCCAAGGCTATCAATTTGAGGCGGCCGAAGCCAGTTTTGAACTCTTGGTGCGGACTGCTTTGGATCAACGCCCGGCCTGGTTTAGCCTGAAAGGGTTTGATGTTTCCTGTCGCTCGGCGGGGCAGGGGGATGCCGGCCTGGAAAGTGACTCCTTGGCCACGATCAAAGTCGCCGTTAAGGACACTGAAATTCTGACAGCGGCGGAAGGTAATGGCCCCGTGTCTGCTTTAGATGCGGCCTTGCGCAAAGCCCTGCTCACCTTTTACCCAGTAATTGCTACCTTTCACCTGACGGACTACAAAGTGCGGATTCTGGATGGCCTAGCCGGAACTTCGGCCAAAACCCGGGTCTTAGTCGAATCCAGCAATGGCATAGAACGCTGGACAACCGTGGGGGTTTCCACCAATATCATTACCGCCTCCTACCAGGCCGTGACAGAAAGCTTAGAATATGGGCTACTGTTGGCAACTAAAACGCCTACAACTCCCGAACTTTCACCGATTGCCTGAACCAATGCATCCGTTTACTCCCACTCCGCCCGATTGGATTGCTGAAGCTTACCATGCCCGTGGGTTTGAATGTCCCCGCTGTTGCGCCAGTCCTCGGGCAGCCCAGGCCGTGTGGCTCAATCGCCGTTCCCCTGTCTTTACGGAAACCCAGCGGCCCAAATGGCAAGAGTTTTATCACTGTCAGTGTGGGTTTGTTTGGTGGGCCTGGAGTAGTGATCGGCCACCTTCAGAATTAGCTCAACAGGAACGGCCACTCCCCTAACTCAGTCCCTAGCCCACAAGAAACTCAGTCACGGCCTGGGCGACAAAGTCGCGGTCATAATCCAACGTCACAATATGATCTGACTTCTCACACCAAAGTAATTGCTTCTCAACAGAGCCGAGGCGTTCTAACAAATACACTGCCCCTGCCGTGTCCACAATCGAATCGAGACGGGACTGCATAATCAAGGTGGGGATGGTAATCTCTGGGAGCTTTGGTTTGACGGTTGCAATTAAGTCCATGGCACTACGCACCGCAACTAAATTAAAACTGCGATAGAACTTTGCCGCATTGGCCTGGGATTTTAAGGCTGGATCCCGAATGGGCAAGCCTAAGCGGGGAACTTCTGGGAGCAACTGACCAATGGTGTTAACCAACACCTCTAAGGGCAGAGGCGAATACCAGGGCTGCTTCAGGGATAAATAAGGACAGAGGCAGACTAACTTGGCAATGGGATACTGACTGGCTAAGTGCAATCCCAAAGGACACCCCGTGGAAAAGCCAACGACAAAGATCTCCCGATAGTGTTGCCGCAACTGGTGATAGGTGGTTTCAATGGCAGCATACCAGTCGGGCCAAGTCGAGTCGGGCATAGTGGTGCTGGGTTGATCATGGCCGGGGTAGAGAATCGCCTGTACCGTTAAGCCCTGTTGATGCAAATGTTGCCCTAGAAGTTGAAATTCATAGGTACCTGCCCCCAGGCCATGCAGTAGTAAACAGGCCCGCTCGGTATCCGTCTGCCTCAGAAAAAAGGGTTGATTTTTGAGTTGGGTCACACTCGCAACACTCCATTTAACGTTATTGAACGGACGTTGCACGGCAAACAGTCCAGTTATTGATCAAGTCTCCGAATTGCTCGGCCAGGTTTCGCGCCAGGCCCGGCTGGCCTCTAGGGTTAAGCGTTGACGAAACTTCTCTTCGATTTTTTGATGGATTTGGTTTAACTTGGCTTTGATTTGCCGAATTTGCTGACGGTGTCCGCCCAGGCCCGGATGGTGAAACTCAATATCATCCAGGTTTAAGTAAATGGCAATCAAGGCTATGGGCCGATCCTCCGCCGGGGGCACCTCAGTCAGTTGCGTCTCATCCTGCTCCGATGCCGCGGCTAACTCCTCTAGCTCTGTTTCCGCCTCAGGGTCGGACTGAGAATCTTGATTTTGGCGTTTTAACAGGGCCTGGAAAAATGCTGCCAAATCCCGCTGATCTTGTTCAGAGGCCGATTCTGGATCTGATTCTGGCTCAGGGGTTGTGTCAGCTTCATCAGGTTGCAAGTCCTCTGTCTGACTGGGTTCGAGGGAGGGATGATTGTGGTTAGACTTTTTCGGGGCCGCTTTTTCGGGCTGCTCCTCACGCTCTCGTTCCAGGCCAGACCGGGTTCCGGCAACCATGACCATCATGATGTTTGGCCAGCGGCCTAAGGGGCGACCTTCCGCTTTTAAGACAATTTCAAGAATCTGCTCCCAGGGAAACTCCGGCAAGATTTCGACATTTTGGAGGGCCCGATTCACCCCAAAGGCAGCCTCGTGTAAGAGGGTGGCCATGGCCATTTCCAGGTTGACTTCTGGGCGGCCTGGTTTTTCCAGCTTAGTTGGCGGTGAAATTACTGACTCGGCTGCTTCTGGGCCTGGATCTAGATTTGGGGGTGGGGTGGGCGTAGATGGGGCAATCTCGGCCGGAGGGGGAACCGCCCTCGCTGATGACTGATCCGCCAATAATTCCTGCAAACTCAGGCGCAGATCGCCCCCAAGGGTATGGATTTTGCGCTGTAAGCGTTCCCGCTGCTCAAATTCAAGCTGCAAAAACCGTTCCGGGACAATCTGAGTACAGACCTGATAGGCTGCGGTAATCAGTTGTTGTTCTGCCAGGGGGGCGAGGGTGCGTAAATATTGGCCATAGGCTGACTTGAGTTGCTCAAATCCCTGGCGGGCCTGGTCATGGAGTATCTCCAACTCCTTGCGAACTTGTTCTAAATTAGCCACAACAATCAACCTGTAACATCACAACTGGCAGGATTGAACTGGTTGCAACACTGGCAAAACCAATCCAAAACAAAAAAGACGGCCCAGAGCGAGACCGCCTTTGTTTAAGTTAACTTCGATCCCGAAATACATCGAAATACGTTTATTTCGCCTTAGTCCGGCTAGAACGACTCGACTTTGCTTTAGTTGCCTTGGCCGGAGGTTCTGCTGCGGGGGTTGGCTCAGGTTTGGCCTCTGCCTTGGCCTGGGTTTGGGCTGCTACTTCCGCTGCTAGGTTGGACTCAATTTTCTCAATTCCTTCCCCGAGAATAAACCGTTGGAAGCGGCGAATTTTGATATTTTCCCCCAACTGGGCAATGGATTGAGTCACCAGTTCGGCCACGCTGATGTTTTGGTCGCGAATGTAGGCCTGGTCTAGTAAGCACATTTCCCGCAGGGTTTTATCGAGTTTACCCTCAACGATCTTGGCTTTCACCTGCTCCGGTTTCCCGGCTAAGGCATCCGAACCCATAGCAATTTTGCGCTCATTCTCAACCAGGCTGGCAGGAATATCCTCCATGGCCACATACTCCACATTGGGGCAGGCGGCAATCTGCTTGGCAATGTTTTGCACCAGCTCTTTAAAGGCTTCATTGCGGGCAACAAAGTCCGTTTCGCAATTCACCTCCACCAGAACCCCGATGCGCCCCCCGGTGTGAATGTAGCTGTCCACCAGGCCCTCGGCTGTCACCCGCCCTGCTTTTTTACCCGCAGAAGCCAGGCCCTTTTGCCGCAGCCATTCAATTGCTTTTTCCATATCCCCTTCCGCTTCCGAAAGGGCTTTTTTACAGTCCATCATCCCGGCCCCGGTCTTATCCCGAAGCTCCTTGACCAACTTTGCTGAAATCTCTGCCATAATCTGCTGCCTCGTATTTGCGCGTTGATTAGTCTCTCATTATTCGGAATCAGACTCAGGGGCGGCCTCTGACTCCTCCTCATCTTCTGGCAAGATGTCCAAGGCTTCATCTTCAGCCCCAGGATAATCCTCTTCAACACTATCCCCAAGATCCGTTTCGTCCACTTGCCCATGCCGGCCTTCATAGATGGCATCAGCCAACTTACCCACAATCAGCTTAATGGAACGAATTGCATCATCGTTGGCTGGCACCGGAATATCGACTTGATCTGGGTCACAGTTAGTATCCAGCAGGGCCACAATCGGGATGCCTAGTTTTTGGCATTCCTGAACAGCGTTATACTCCCGCTTCACATCGACAATTACGGCAACATCGGGCAAGCGGCGCATATTCTTAATGCCACCCAGATATTTCTGTAAACGAGCCAATTCTCGCCGTAGGACAGCCGCTTCCTGTTTGGGGCGTAAAGCAATCTGGCCGGTTTCTTCCATCCGCTCCAGTTCCTTGAGGCGATCGACGCGGGTTTTAATCGTTGTCCAGTTGGTGAGCATCCCCCCCAACCAGCGCTGATTGATGTAGTAACCACCACAGCGAGCCGCTTCTTGGTGGACAATGCCAGCGGCTTGACGTTTGGTACCAACAAATAAAAATTTTTTCCCGGATTCCGAGGCTTCCCGGACATAGCTATAGGCTTCATCCATCAATTGGGCTGTTTGCACCAAATCGATGATGTGTACCCCATTGCGGACGGTGAAGATGTAGCGAGACATTTTCGGGTTCCAGCGGCGCGCTTGATGGCCAAAGTGAACCCCGGCTTCTAAAAGTTGAGCCAGACTTAAAACAGACATTGAGTTTTCTCCTGTGGGTTTTAACCTCCATCTAGGTGGATCTCGGCACAGGCCGGACACCCCAGGCCCTAGATGTGTGAATTTTTAGCGTTTATCATCCTATCACGACCTCAGGTTAAAATGGTCAAGCCCAATCCACGCACGGACAGATACCCCTATGGCAGATGCGGCAAATAGTTCAGAAAAGCAAAAAGCCCTCAATCTGGTGGTTAACCAAATCGAAAAAAGTTTTGGTAAAGGCAGCATTATGCGGCTGGGTGATGCCACGCGGATGAGGGTGGAGACGACCCCCACAGGGGCACTGACCCTGGATTTAGCTCTGGGAGGGGGCTTGCCCCGCGGGCGGGTGATTGAGATCTACGGCCCAGAAAGTTCTGGGAAAACCACTTTGGCTTTACATGCCGTTGCCGAAATTCAAAAAGCGGGAGGGGTGGCGGCCTTTGTCGATGCCGAACATGCGCTGGATCCCACCTATGCGGCGGCCTTGGGAGTTGATATTGAAAATCTCCTCGTGGCCCAACCGGATACTGGCGAGGCTGGCCTGGAAATTGTCGATCAGCTGGTTCGCTCAACGGCGGTGGATGTGGTGGTGGTCGATTCAGTGGCAGCCTTAGTCCCGCGGGCGGAAATTGAAGGGGATATGGGAGATACCCATGTCGGGTTACAGGCCCGGTTAATGAGTCAGGCCCTGCGTAAAATTACCGGAAATATCGGCAAAACTGGCTGCACGGTAATTTTTCTGAACCAGCTCCGGCAAAAAATTGGAGTCACCTATGGCAATCCGGAAACCACCACCGGCGGGAATGCCTTAAAGTTTTATGCTTCGGTGCGCTTGGATATTCGCCGGGTGCAAACTCTGAAAAAAGGCACAGAAGAATTTGGGATTCGGGCTAAGGTCAAAGTCGCCAAAAATAAGGTGGCTCCTCCCTTTCGGGTGGCGGAGTTTGATGTGATTTTTGGGAAAGGGATTTCCAGCCTGGGTTGTATTGTCGATATGGCCGAAGAAACTGGTGTGATTAGTCGGCGCGGGGCCTGGTATAGCTACAATGGCGACAATATTGCCCAAGGACGAGACAACACGATCAAATACCTGGAGGAAAACCGAGAATTTGCCCAAACTGTGGAGAAATTAGTTCGCGAAAAACTGGATAAAGGGGCAGTTGTGTCGGCTAACTCTGTGACTCATCCCCAGGACGATGCCCTAGAAGAGGATGATGCTTAAATTATTTTAGTGATTAAAAAAACCGGGATTGCGGTTAGCTTTGGCTCAAGCGGTCAGCGAAGATGGTAATCTCCAGGTTTTCATCGTCCCGTACAGTTAAAGAACGCTTCACTTGCCCGAGTAAGAGGGGCTGGGACACTCCCGGTCGGGGATGGATCACGGTGCGGGCTTGAATCAGCAGTTGACTGCGGCCAATACCCAACCGGCCGGGGGAAAATAAATCACTGGCAGCTTGACGGAGCGTCGCTTCTAATTGGGGTTTAGTAATGGTTGCGGGTAGGGCAATTGTGGTCAGGTTTGCCCCATTGTCAAACACAAGGCTATAGCGGACTGCCCCCGGAATTTGGGTATGGGTCAGGGGGACAAGGCTGAGGGCAAATAAACCCGCGGTTAAGACAATCATGAACCCAGTTGAACCCACCAGGCGAAAACGAAAGCCCCATTTCAAGACAAAGCCCAAAATGGCTAAGCCAGCGATGACTAAGGTAGCCCAGGCTGACCATTGTCCATAGGTAAAAAATGCCTCAGGGCTAAACATTAATCGCTCTCCTCATTACTGACAAATTCGGCCCCCTGTCCCTGGGAGGTTTCGGCTAAGGCGGCGCGCAGGGTATGCCAGCTCAGCGTTGCACATTTAATCCGCACGGGAAATTGCGCCACCCCTTGCATCACATTGAGTTTGCGCAGGTCGTGGGGAAATTCAAACTCACCCTTCATCATGGCCTGGAATTGTTCCACCATGGCCTGGGCCTGGGCAATTGTTTTCCCGCGCAGGGCATCCGCCATCAAATCCACCGAGGCCATGGCAATGGCGCAACCTTCTCCTTCAAATTGAACATCGGCAATTTGGGCCTGATCGGCAGAAAGCTGCACAGTTAGTTCAATGGTGTCTCCACAGGATGGATTATGTCCCCGTTGTTGGCGGTCAATGGTGGCGGTGCGGCCCCGATGGCGTGGCTTTTTATAATGCTCGAGAATGACCTGTTGGTAGAGGTTGCGTAAGTTGTCCAGGGACATTGTGGCAGGGGGAAATCCCAAGATGAAACAATCGTTAACACTTTTCTAGCTTAACGGCTTTACTGACAATTTCAGCGGTGGATAGTGACTCAGGAGCGGTGGGGGGCACAAGTTTTCAGGGGTTAATGGTGAGTCGTGATTGCCGTCTATGGCAGTTGTAGCTCCTGTTCGCTGACCCCAGTGATGTGCGGATGATTGATGAATCCACTCAGCTCGTGATCCGCAGCCAGAGAACCAGAGATGCTCTGACGCCGCCCGAGTTCTGACAAAACGACAATGTGCCCATTCACCAGGCCTTGGAGCAGTTTTTCAAAGATTGCCGCATCACTGGGACTCAGATTGCTTTGCCAAAGGGCCTGGTTAATTTCCTGCTCTTGGGCGGGGGTGACAATCCGGGTAGCTAAAACTTGGCGAGCCATTTGGGCAACTGGGGCACTCTCAGTTAAGGTCAACATCGATTTATTTCCTTCTGTAGTCATGATCGTTCCGAATCCAGAGTTTCTAAAATTGCTAGGGCCTGGGTGAAACTAATCTTTAGTATCCAGTGGTGGGTTAGTTGCGGCGGTGATTGTAAGAACTTGGCAGAGGTAATCTCGATCACGGAGGAACTGATTTCCTGGTCAAACCGACATAACTTGCCAACAGGGGTGCGTACATAAACGTATAGTTCCACTGACTAACCCCCTCCACACCAACCTTGACCTCTGGGTTGCTTCGGGTTGTAAATTTTCTGACTTGAGGAGATGCAGTAATGACTACGCAACGATTTCAAGGCTTGGGCCTGGCCGCTCTCACCTGTTTGAGTTTGGGAATGGGAGCTTTGCCCAGCCTGGCTGCCAGTCCTTTTGGCCAGAAAGATGTGGATCAGTCTAAATATGCTGTGATTGCCATGCCGCTTGCCCAGGGGGGATATAAACTCTTGGTGGTTGAACAAGTTAGCAATAAGCGGCAATGCTGGGCTGAAAATGGCAATGCCCCCACCGTCATCGAGCCGCTCTTGGTCACCTTTGACTTCACTGGCATTTGTGGCCGTAGCACCGACAGCAATGGTTACTCAATTCGGGTGGAGCAACAGGATATGGGAATAGATTACCGCCTCAGTATTGAGCAGCAGGGCAGTGAACTCTTTCTCACTGGGATCAAAAACCGCGGGAGTGGGGAAGCCAAGATGGTGATTGGGCGCACCCATGGCCTGGTGCCGGGAGCATTTATGAAATTTTATTTAGAGCCTAGTTGGCGGCTGACCCGGCGAACCTTTGAAGACCGCACCTTGGGCCATGTTTACTTCACCTCTGACTCGCTACAGGCGGCTTTTAATGCCCCAATACAATCCCCGCCTGTGACAACAACTTCTCCAGAACCAGTGATTCCCGCGGCAGGGCAACCCCCCAGTGAAACCACCACTCCGAGCTTGCAACCCTCTCTGACACCCGAAACTACTCCGGCTAGTGCCACGTCAACCGTCCCCCAGGCCCCGACAGCAACCCCTAATTTAGCCCTCAGCCAACCTCGGGTGAATCGGAATCCGGCCCGTCTGCAAATTGGTCGTTAGGCCTATGGAGGGTCGCTGGTATTGCCCAGGATTAGAGAGTCTGTGTTGTTTTCTTGAGCAGCCGGATCCGGCCTGGAGTCGCTAAGATCAGGAACATTAATCAGACAGGGAGGGGTGGCAGTGCGGTTTGCCGACTACGATCCAGGCCAGTTTTATGACGAATGGTTTATGGCATCTGGCCAACCGCGTCCCTTGGTACAGCCCTTGATTGAGCGGGTTGAGTCCCTTGCCCCCGGAGAAATGGCCCGCCGCCAACACACGGCCCAAACTGCGATGCTCAATATGGGGGCCACCTTTAATGTCTATGGCGAGGCCGACGGAATTGAGCGGGCCATGCCCTTTGATATTATTCCGCGGGTCATTTCTGCGGCAGATTGGGCCGGCCTGGAGCGGGGGCTGAAGCAGCGGATCTATGCGCTGAACTGTTTCTTGACAGATATCTACGGCGAGCAAAAAATTATTAAAGATCAGGTGATCCCCCAGGAGTTGATCGAGTCGGCCAAAGGGTTTTTGCCCCCCTGTATGGGATTACGCCCCCCCCAAGGGATTTGGTGTCATGTCACCGGTACGGATTTAGTCCGCGATCAACATGGCCAATGGTTCGTCCTGGAAGACAATCTCCGCTGCCCGTCTGGGATCTCCTATGTTTTGGAAAATCGCCGGGTGATGAAAAGCACCTTTCCCCTGGTGTTTAAGCAAATACCAATCCAGCCAGTGGATGAATACCCCGGCCATTTACTGGAAACCCTCCTCAACCTGACCCCAACCACATTGCCGGATCCAACCGTAGTTGTTTTAACCCCAGGCATCTATAACTCTGCCTATTTTGAACATTCCTTCTTAGCCCAACAAATGGGAGTCACGCTAGTGGAAGGACGGGATTTAGTCGTAGCTGATGGCTATGTTCAGATGCGCACCACTAAGGGGCTAAAACGGGTGGATGTCATTTATCGCCGGATTGATGATGAATTTATTGATCCCGCCACCTTCCGCGCTGATTCTATGTTGGGAGTTAAGGGGATTACAGAGGTCTATCGGCGGGGACGAGTTGCCTTGGCCAATGCCCTGGGGACAGGGGTAGCCGATGACAAGGTCATTTATGCCTATGTGCCCCAAATGATTAAGTACTATTTGCAGGAAGAAACGCTCCTGGCTAACGTCCCAACCTATCTCTGCTGGGAACCCCACGACCTAGCCTATGTCCTCGAACACCTGGGGGAATTAGTCGTCAAAGCCGCCAACGAGTCGGGGGGCTACGGCATGTTAATTGGGCCCCAATCCACCCAGGCCCAGCGAGAAGAATTTGCCGCCCGGATTAAAGCCAACCCAAGAAATTACATTGCCCAACCGACCCTATCGCTTTCCCGTGTCCCGACCTTGATTGAGGGGGAACTCACTGGCTGCCATGTGGACTTAAGACCCTACATTCTCTATGGAGAAGACATTTACGTGCACCCCGGTGGCTTGACCCGCGTCGCAATGCGCAAAGGCTCTTTGGTGGTTAATTCTTCCCAAGGCGGCGGCAGTAAAGATACCTGGGTTTTGTGCTCCTAAAGATTCGGCATGACGGCAACTTTAATCACCTCTCGCCTGAGCATGGCCGCGAAGGTTGGGCCTAAGTCCCTCAGGGGCGCGTTGCGGGTAATCAGCTTTTCCCAAGGAATCCGCTGCTCCGATAGGGTTTGCAGGGCCTGGCGGACAAATTTGGGGGTATTATGGAATACGCCTTTGAGGGTCAGTTCGCTGTAGTGAAGTTGCTCGGTGTTGACCGTGATCATCGTATCCCGCGGACAGCCCCCAAACAGGTTCACCGTCGCTCCAGGCCGAGCACAGGCAATCGCAGTTTCCCAGACTGCTGGCACCCCGGTTGCTTCAATGACAATATCTGCTCCCAGGCCCCCGGTTAAGTCTTTAATGGCCGCCGCTAAGTCCGGGGTTTGGCGATGGTTTAGGGTGGTTTTGGCCCCAAAGATTTTGCCAATCTCTAGTCGCTGGGTTGAGCCACCACACAAGATAACCGCTGCCCCCTGTTGCGCTAAAATCCCGACAAACATTAAACCAATCGCCCCATCACCAATCACGACAACCTGGGGGGGAAGTGGCCAATCTCTTACCTGGTCAGGATTAAAACCACAGCGGGCCACCCCATGCAAAACACAGGCCAGGGGTTCCGTCATCGCTGCCACCGCCATCGAGAGTTGTTCTGGAATCGGCAAGAGGTTTTTTTGAACAATGCGGGCGGGAATTTTTACATACTCGGCATAGGTACCGTTGTTAAACTCGAGGTTCTGACAGAGGGAATATTCCTGACGTTGACAATAAAAACACTCGCCACAGGGAGCCGAATTATTGGCCACCACCCGCTGCCCAATCGCCCAGCCAGCCACCCCCGGCCCCAAGGCCACAATTTCGCCCGCGGCTTCATGGCCAAATAAAATCGGAGGCTTGAGCATCCGGGCATGCCCCCCCCGCCGCCAAACTTTGAGATCCGTGCCACAAGTTGTTGCTGCCTGTACCGCCATGACGATTTCACCAGGCCCAGGGGTGGGATCCGCCACAGTCTCTAGGCGTAAATCCTGTTGACCATAGAGAACTGCTGCCCGCATCGCGACACCTCAATAAATAATGAATAAATAATCCCAAAAATTAATACACATCGCCCCCCTGGATTGCCCAGGCCAAGCGCAGGAACTTCCGCCCTATTCAACCTTAGCGTTGCCCCAGGCCCCGATAGCGATTTGGGTTGCTTCCACGGCGGTTAAGAGTTGCTTGGTGAGCCGGGTCAGGGGATGGGGAGAAATATCCGGGGTATGGGGGACAAATTCGGCGACAAGGGCCTGGAGATGATAGACCAGGGCTTTCGTGGTGGCAATGTGGGTCAGGCAAAGCTCTTGGGGGCTGGGCTGGTGGTTCACAGCGGCGGTGGTGTTCGGGACTTCGGTTAGGCTTAAAGGCAACATATCCGCAAAAAGGGCTTCCACCTCTGGTTCCAAGGATTCAGCCGTGACTAATGACTCCAGCAACGCCGCATCCCAGAGATCACTGAGATCGGATACAGGCAGGGCCTGGGCGTTGGGATCAGCCGGGGTGGGACGCAAACTCATGAAAAAGCTCACAACGGTTTTGAGAATGGCCAGGGGAGAGCGCAAGACGAAATCACCTCACCTTAGGATAAGGGCCCTGCCTACAATAGGGAAAGTGGCTAAAGCAGCGGCTGAGTCGGGTTTGGATTAACTGTGACAACAACACTTCCGATTGTTATTGGTGTTTCCGGTGCATCTGGGCTGATTTATGCAGTCCGAGCGGTGAAATTTTTACTCCAGGCCGGGCAGGCCGTTGATCTAGTGGCATCCAAGGGGGCTTATCAAGTCTGGCGGGCCGAACAAGGACTGACGATGCCCTCAAAACCTGAACTTCAGGCCAACTTTTGGCGCGAGCAGGCCGCGGTGAATCGGGGAACCTTAATTTGCCACACAGCTACGAATTTAGGGGCCAGCATTGCCAGTGGATCCTATCGAACCAGGGGGATGGTGGTGATTCCCTGTAGTATGGCCACCGTGGGAAAATTAGCGGCAGGCTTGAGCAATGATTTATTGGAACGGGCGGCGGATGTGCAACTTAAGGAAGGCGGAAAATTAGTTTTAGTCCCGCGGGAAACCCCCTGGAGTTTGATTCACTTACGGAACCTGACGACCTTAGCCGAAGCGGGGGCCCGCATTGTGCCCGCCATCCCGGCCTGGTATCATCAACCACAAACAATCCTAGACCTCGTGGATTTTGTTGTGGCCCGGGCATTAGATCAGTTTCAGTTGGATTGTGTACCCCTCCAACGCTGGCAAGGGCCGCTACAGTTTGAGGACTAATAGCCATGCGCCGGATTATGCTGCTGCTGGGCTTGGGAGTTTTGGGGGTACTGATTTGGCAAAATTGGTCCGTTAGCTTTGCGATTACGTTTTTATTTTGGCGCACCCCTGCCTACCCCCTGGGTTTACTCATCCTTGCCAGTCTTGGCCTGGGATCATTGCTGGGCATTGTGTTACTCATCCTCTGGTCAATGGGGACGCAAATCGTCGTTAAAGCTCCGGAACCACCTCGCCGAGAACGCAGCCGTCCGCAACCACCACCCGAACCGGAGCCAGAGGCAGACATTGATGATTGGTTTCAAGCACCGACCACAACCCCAGGCCGGGAAAGCTGGTCAGAAGCCCGCAACGTTACCCCACTGGACGAACAAATCCCCCCGCCTCAGGATCGCTATGGGACAACTGAGCCAATCGACGTAACCACTGCCGCCCCGCGCCCAGTTGAACCCAGGCCCCCTGAACCCCGCGCTCAACCAGAACGAAAACCCCGTCGCCCCAAACCCCGTGCGGAAGTAGTTGATGCCGAATTTCGCGTTTTAACGCCACCCTATACCCCTCCTGAACCAGCACCAAGTGAGAATGCACCAGATTGGGGAGACTGGCTGGAGGAAGACTCGAACTCCTCGGAACCGCAATATTAATAGCTCGCTGCTTCGTGACGATTACCACCACTATGAACCCATCTCACCTGATTCCCCCCACAGCCCCGGTAAAACCCCCACCTGATCCAGCCCTCGCCTCTCGCTTGCAGGGAGTCAACCTTTATTTGATTGGGATGATGGGCGCGGGAAAGTCTACCACCGGACGAGCCTTGGCTGAAACCTTGGGCTATGGTTTCGTGGATTCGGATGCAGTAATTGAGCAGGTGGCTGGCCAGGCCATTACGGAAATTTTTGCCCAGGCCGGGGAAGCCCAGTTTCGCCAACTCGAGAGTCAAGTCTTAGCCGAACTCTCCCAGTATCATCACTTGGTTGTGGCCACAGGCGGTGGCATGGTCCTCGAGCCAATGAATTGGAGTTATTTGCGCCATGGCCTGGTGATTTGGTTGAATGTGCCGATTCCAGAGCTAGTTAAACGGTTAGCCGCTGATACCTCCCGGCCGCTCTTGGCTGATGGTGAGTTGACCGACAAATTAACCACGCTCTCGGGCCAGCGATTTGCTCTTTACCAACAGGCGGATTTGGAAATTCTCGTCACACCTGAGCTTTCCTCGGCCCAAGTCAGTCAAGAAATCCTGGCCCGGTTACCAAAAATTCTCCGAGATGCCAGTTAATTTTATTTTTATGGCACTTAAAGACAGAGCCAAGAAACTCTATGATATAGTCATTTCGCTGAGGAATGAAACACAAAAATCCGGGAAACCGTGACGGGTGGTTGGGTTGCGTGTCTCACTTTTGGCAGAAATGACTATAGGCTGCAAATCAAGAATCGTTCGAGGGCAGGTTTAAGCCATGTTCAAACGACTTTTAATCCCGACTAACTTGGCTGATGGGTTGCCGCGACTGGTGAACTTTCTCCCGGAATTAGCCACCAATGGCCTGGAAAAAGTCATTTTTCTCCATTCCTGCCACTTAGAAGATGATTCCGAGCGTTTGCGATCTGGCGAAAAAAAGTTAGCCCAGGCCCGAGAACTCCTGGCCATAGACAAGAGTAAACTCCCCGCCGGCCTGGAAGTCGAAGTCATTCTCGACACGCGCCGCCCGATTGAGGTGATCCTAGATGCGATTCAGCAACATCAGCCGGATCTAGCTCTAATGAGTCGGCCAATCCGCAGCCTCCTGGATGAAAAGATTTTTGGCAGTAGCACCATCGGTTTAGTTCAACGCACTCGCATCCCGGTGATGATTGCCCGCCCCCATCTCTTTTGGGTGATGACCTCGGAAGAATTGGCCTTACGTTGCCAACATCTGCTCCGCCATGTGATGATTCCCTACGATCACAGCCCCTCGGCTCAGCATTTGCTCCAGCAGATTAAGGCCTTAGCCCAAGCAGCCCCGCCCCATCCTTTAGCCGCGGTGACCTTAGTTTGGGTAATTAATAACTCCGGTCAACAGGATTTAACCGTTAACCCAAAGACCACTGAAGCGCAAACGGTTCTGGCTGGCCTGGCCCAAGAGCTGACTGGCCTGGGCTTACGGGTGAAAACCTTAATTAAAGTCGGAACCCCAGTTGCAGAAGTTGAAGCCGTAGCCCATGAATTAGATATTCATGCCATTGCCTTATCCTCAGGGGCGGTTGGTAAAATCTGGGAGTTGTCGATTCCGAGCTTTGCTGGGGAAGTCCTGCGCCGGAGTGTCTATCCCGTCATTTACTTTCCGCCCGCGGGTCGGAGTTAAAACACCATCAACCCCAATGCGGTCTAGAGGTAGCTCACGACTTCCGCTGTGGGAAAACGCACTTTGGGGGATGTTGCGTATTTATCATCCTCAGCCCGATACCCCAGAGGACAAACCACCACCGAGCGATAGCCCAGTTCTGGTAAACCGAGGACTTCATCGTATTTGCCCGGATTAAACCCTTCCATTGGGCAAGTATCCACTCCCAGCATCGCCGCGGTGACCATTAACTGCGACAGGGCAATATAAACTTGGCGCGCCGCCCACTCTTGCATATCTAACGGATAGGGAGGCTGGCTGATAAACCCTTTGACCACATCGCCAAATTTTTGCAGGTTTGCCACGGGAACTCCCTGAACTTCTGCCATCCGGGCCAGGTAGTGATCAACATAATCGGCATCAAGGGTCGTTTTGGTAGCTAGCACCACCAGATGCGAGGCATCCACGACTTGCCGTTGTCCCCAGGAGTATTCCACTAACTGTTCCCGAATCGCTGGGGTTTCCACAATGAAAAACTTCCACGGTTGCAAGCCAAACGAAGAGGGGGAGAGGACTAAACTTTGCTCCAGAACTCGCCAGGTTTCGGCCGGAATTTTCCGGGTGGGGTCAAACTTTTTCGTGGCATAGCGCCATTGCAACTGTTGCAGGACGGCATCCTGATCCGGCATATCTAAACTCATAGCTGCTGTTCACATCACTTAGGTCAAGCCTAGAATAACCTATTTACAAATCTATACACTCATCTGGGATGCCACCAGCACTGCCCTAAGACTGGCCTTCCTGGAACGTGGCTTGCCGCCGTAGAATTTCAGTAATCGTAATGTCCGGCTCCGGCACCCCCTTGAACGCGGTTCCCACTTCTCCCCGGATAAATTGCAGTTCAGCCAATTCATACCCTTCTGCTGGCAGTGGCACATAACCCACCTGGTCAACCAGAGATGGCGCTTTATCCAGGTAGAACTCGACAAACTGCCGTAAGGTCTCAGAGTCTTGGGCCGCTTTGGCATTGACGTAGATAAACAAGGGGCGGGCCAGGGGTTGGTAAGTCGAACTTTGTACTGACTCCTGGGAGGGTAAGACGGGCCCTTTGCCACTGTTTATGGCCACTGGGGTCAAGCGATTTTGGTTGGCAATAAAGTAGGCATAGGGTAGATAACCAAGGGCATTAGGGTTATTGGCAATCCCTGTGACTAATTCGTTATCATCTTCGCTGGCGGTGTAGTCGGTGCGGGAATTTTGGGCATCTCCCATAATCGCTTCATTGAAATAGTCAAAGGTTCCAGAGTCAGCACCTGCGCCATACAAAGCCAAGGGTTGATTGGGAAAACTCGGACGCACCTGACTCCAACGGGTAATTTTTCCCTGGGCGGCTTTTTCCCAAATGGTTTTGAGTTCGTCAACGCTCAGTTCTTGGGCCCAGGTATTTTCAGGATTGACTGCGACTGTCAGGGCATCAAAACCAACGGGCAACTCAATAAACGGGACTTGATTGCGGATACATTCGTTCATCTCGGCAATAAGAATTGGGCGGGAGGCATCACTGATCGGTAATTCACCATTACAAAAGCGGCGAAAACCAGCAGAGGTTCCGGAAAACTTTACCTCCACTTGTACATTCTCACCTTCTGGAATGGACTGAAACGCTGTAGCTACTGCCTGAGAGATTGGGTAAACAGTGCTAGAGCCATCAATTTGAATGCTTTTGGCCAAGGTTGAAGTTGAGGGACTCCCACAGGCCACAAGGATGGCCGTCAAAACCGCTAGGGGCCAAAGCCGCCGCCAAGAATGCAAAAACCGCTCCACTGATTGAGACATAGGGATCAAAACTCCATAACTCTTTAAGTAAAAAGACCTTGAGAGAAATTAGATATTGAGACCTTGAGATTGCAGTCATGAGATGACTGTCAAAACAAATCAATTTTTCTTGATGTATTTACAAGCTTACGGGGAAACGCAGGGGAGACTAAACAAATTTCAAGGAATACAATGACCCGGCCGGGCTTTTTGAGAATTTTCAGCTTTTCTATGGAGAGAAACTGGGAGGGGAGGGGGTAAGAAGCAGAATTAATGCCAAATTCAATCTTGACGAATCAACATTAAGCCCCCGTTAATTTAGTCTGAATGTTAGCTCTGATATTTAGCCCAGGCCTGGTGTTGAGGTTCCAACGGCTCGCTCAGCGATTTGCCGTGACTTGCGGATTTTGAGGCTGTAATTTTCAGCGTGACAGACCATAAGGTTGGGATAATAGGCGATGTCTTAACCTGGTCTTTACACAATCGGGCTAGCATCTTGCGTGTGAAGTAGGCTTGGATTTTTAGTGTTTGTATCTGGCAAGACAGATTTTTATGAGTTTTTTGACTCTGTCGCTTCACACTTGATGTTTTTTTGGTGATTGAGGATCATGATTGCAACGTTAAAGCGATCCCGTATTTTGGCTGCCCTCGCAGGGTTATCTGTGGCTTTCACAGTTGTGGCCTGTGGTGGTGGCGAGACCGGCGGTGGTGATACTACGGGTGGCCCAACTTCAACTGGCGAAACGATTGCGATTAGTGGGGCAGGGGCAACCTTTCCGGCTCCTCTGTATCAAAACTGGTTCAGTACCTATGCCAACGACGTGAATAAAGATGTTCAAATTAGTTACCAATCCGTCGGGAGTGGGGCTGGTTTAGAACAATACATTAATGGCACCGTGGATTTTGGTGCATCGGATGCCCCGATGAAAGGGGATCGCCTAGCCTCTTTCAAAGCCAAATACAACGCTGATCCGATTCAAGTTCCCATGGCGGGTGGGGCAGTGGTGCTGGCCTATAACTTACCCGGTGTGGAAGGTTTGAAAATCTCTCGAGAAGTGAAATGTGGCATCGTTGAGGGCAAAATCACCAAGTGGAACGATCCGAAAATCGTTGCCAATAACCCAGGCCTGAGCTTACCCGATAAACCCATCACCTTTGCTCACCGCTCTGATGGCAGTGGTACCACTTTTATTTTTGTGAATCACATTGCCGCCGCTTGTCCAAACTGGGGAGCCGATAATGTTGGGACTTCCGTGGACTGGCCTGTGGGTGTCGGGGGGCAAGGGAATGAAGGGGTTGCTGCCCAAATCCAACAAAATGAAGGCACCATTGGCTATGTGGAATTCGCCTATGCCAAGCTGAACAATATTTCCATGGCGCAAGTGCAAAACAAAGCCCGTAACTATATTGTGCCTTCTCCTGAAGCTGCCTCGAAAGCATTTGCAGGCGTGGAAGTGCCCGCCGACTTTGGCCTCTTGGTGCCTGACCCGGAAGGGGCTGAAGCATACCCCATTGCTGGCTTAACTTGGATTATGGTCTATCCCGAATATGCGGATGCCAAGAAATGGGAAGCCTTGAAAGCGACGCTGATCTGGGCCCTAACGGAAGGTAAAACTGTTGCTGAGCAGTTAGACTATGTGCCCATGCCCGATGATATTGTTGAGCGGGTAAAAACTACTCTTGATGGTGTTAAAACCAAGAGTTAATCGCTGTTGAGTTAATGGCCCCTTCGATTCGGGGGTTAGAGTTCCATGCTTTGACCTCCGAATCCACTGTTTCTAAACTGTTTCCACGAGTGTTGATTATGGCTGTTGCCGATTCCTCGCCATCCCAGTCTGTTTCAATTGAAGCCAAGCGCAATGGCCGGTATTACCTCGACCAGGCCTTTTACTACCTCACCTTGATCTTTGCTTGCTCCATTGCTGTGGTCTTGGTGTGGATTATTCTTCAAATTGGCTTAACAGCATTGCCATCAATTCAAAAATTTGGCCTGGGTTTTCTCACCAGTACGACTTGGGATCCGGTGCAGAACGTCTATGGTGTCTTGCCCCAAATCTACGGCACGATTGTTTCCGCGATGATTGCTTTAATTGTTGCGGTGCCCTTGGGCCTGGGGATTGCAGTTTTTTTAAGTGAGGACTTTTTGCCTGCCTACATTGCCACCCCGATTGCCTTTGCCATTGAATTGTTGGCGGCGATTCCCAGTGTGGTGATTGGCCTGTGGGGCATTTTTGTCCTGATTCCCTTTCTCCGTCCCGTCTTTGACTTCCTCCACACCAGCTTGGGTTGGCTCCCCCTCTTTTCGACTCCAGGCCGGGGAACCAGTATTTTAACGCTGGGCCTGGTTCTGGGCTTCATGATTTTGCCCTTGATTACCTCGATTTCCCGAGGGACGTTAATTGCCTTACCTCCCCATCTCCGGCAAGGGGCCATGGCCTTGGGCGCAACCCGCTGGGAAACGATTTTGAAGGTGTTAATTCCGGCAGGGTTTTCGGGCATTGTCGGTTCGATCATGTTGGCCTTGGGCCGGGCCATGGGAGAAACAATGGCAGCAGCAATGCTGGTGGGAAATGCCAACCGGATTAATATTTCGATTTTAGATCCAGGGTCAACCATTGCCTCGTTGATTGCCTCACAGTTTGGGGAAGCGGGGCGGGAACAGGTGGCGGCGTTGCTCTATGCCGGTCTGATTCTGATGCTGTTGACGCTAGTGATTAATATTCTAGCAGAAGTAATTATCAAGAAGTTCCAAAACGTTGAGCGATAGGACTGGATACCGATGACTGGCACAATTCAACCCAACGACAGTACCACATCCCTCAGCCTGAAGAAGGTTTGGACTTCCACCCGGAATCTATTTAACCTGTTTATGACGGGGCTAACCGGGGCTTTTGCCGTTATTGCCGTGATTCCCCTAGCAGCGATCATTTTCAGTGTGGCTTCCCAAGGTTTAAGTCGGATTAATCTGGATTTGTTTACGAAATTACCCCCTCCCCCAGGCCTGACAGGTGGTGGCTTGGGCAATGCGATTGTGGGAACCTTAGTCACTCTCGGAATTGCGGTGGTGATCAGTGTGCCGGTTGGGGTCTTGGGGGCGATTTGGCTCTCGGAGTTTGGCCGGGGGTCTAAGGTTGCCTATTGGGTGCGGTTTTCAGCCAACGTCCTGAGTGGGATTCCGGCAATTTTGGCGGGTTTGTTTGCCTACACGATTGTGGTCATGACCATGGGCAGTTTCAGCGCCTTTGCCGGGGGGGTGGCCTTGTCTGTGGTGATGTTACCGATCGTCATGCGGACAACGGAAGAGGGCCTGGTGCTAGTGCCACAGGAGGTACGCTTGGCCGCCTTTGGCCTGGGGGCAACGCGGTTTGAAATGGTGAGCCGAGTGATTTTACCAGCCGCTTTACCCACAATTGCAACGGCGATCACCTTGGCGGTGGCCCGAGCTGGCGGGGAGGCGGCTCCCTTGCTATTTACGGCCTTGAATAATAATTTCTGGTCAACTGATATTTTGAAGCCGATTTCTACGCTGTCGGTGCAAGTTTACTTTTTCTCGATTATTCCCTACAAACCGCAACAAGAACTGGCCTGGGCTGGGGCTTTAGTGCTTTTGGGAATCATCTTGTTTGTCAGTATTTCCTCTCGCTTCTTGACTCGGAAAAAAGTATTTTAGCGGTTGATCTGTGTTGATGATTCATGCTCACGAGGCTTATCTAAAATGACTAACGGTTTTAGCTCTCTCCCAACTATACCCAAGGTAGTGATGGAAGCCCTTAATGCTTCTATCTATTACGGCACTTTTAAAGCAGTGCGGGATGTCTCGCTACAAATTTATGCAAATCAGGTGACGGCGTTAATTGGCCCGTCTGGCTGTGGCAAAAGTACCCTCCTGCGCTGCTTTAATCGGATGAATGATTTAGTCCCTGGTGCCAGAGTTGAAGGAAAAATTACCTACCACGGCAAAGACCTTTACGCAAAAACTGTAGATCCCGTCGAGGTGCGGCGGCGGATTGGCATGGTGTTTCAAAAACCCAATCCCTTTCCGAAGTCGATTTATGACAACGTGGTTTTTGGGGCGCGGGTTAACAAATACAAAGGGGACTTAGATGAGCTAGTCGAAACCTCCTTGCGCTCTGCGGCACTTTGGGATGAAGTCAAAGATAAACTCAAAGACAGTGGCTTATCCCTCTCGGGTGGACAACAGCAGCGGCTCTGTATTGCCCGAACGATTGCCACCCGCCCGGAAGTGATTTTAATGGATGAACCCTGTTCCGCTTTGGATCCGATTTCAACGTTGCGGGTTGAAGAATTAATCCATGAGCTGAAGAAGGAATTCACGATCGTTATCGTTACCCACAATATGCAACAAGCCACACGGGTTTCCGATCGGACGGCTTTCTTTAACGCTGAGGCAACCACAAAAGGCAATCGGGTCGGCTATCTGGTTGAGTGCGATGCAACGAATATTGTCTTCAGCAGTCCGAAAGAACAGGCCACGATGGATTATGTCAGCGGTCGCTTTGGTTAGGTTTGAAGCCTTGGCTTAGCTTCTGGGCAGGGCCTGGCAGAGATCAAGATTAAAATAGGTGCGCCCCTGAGGATTGCCAGCGAGCACTTGAAATGGTTGCTCCGGTTCCCCAAGGCAGTCTAAAACCAGAGTAGCCCCACTGAAATCATGGTTTTGAGTATAGCCATTGACCGTGACAACGGTTGTGAGCCTGGCTTTTTGAGCTGAAATTAATCCGTTTTCAGAATCTTCAAAGGCTAAACATTCCTCTGGGGGAAGGTTCATTTCGCCTAAGGCATAGTGATAAATATCGGGGGCGGGTTTCTTGGCGGGGACGATATCTCCAGCGGCAATGACCTCAAACCAGCCGATACTATCTGGGCCCAGCGTATGTTCTAACAAAGCTGTGACATTGGCCGGGGTGGTGGTGGTGGCAATGGCGAGCCCATAGCCAGCAGTGCGGGCTTCACTTAAGAGACGTTGGACTCCAGGCCTTAGGGGAATGGCACCAGTGGCTAAAAGTTCAGTGTAATGTTTGGTTTTGGCTTTATGTAGTTGGGCAATCATCTCGGTTAAATCGGCTGGTTGGGGCCAGTCACGGCGAAACTGATCCAGGTAATAGCGCATCCGTTCTTTGCCCCCTGTCACAGCTAAGAGTTTGCCATAAAGCTCCACCGACCAATCCCAATCCAGGCCAGCCTCCTGAAATGCTCGATTAAACGCCACCCGATGCCCATCCCGTTCCGTATCCGCTAGGGTGCCATCCACATCAAAAATCAGGGCTTGCCACTTTGCCATTGGTGTGATCCTTACCAATACTCTCCTCCCCATTAAACGATGAATGCATCCCTGTCAGGTTGCTCTATGCATAGGGGAAATTAATCACCCCCTTAATAGGTTGTAATCATGGCGGGCGGCGGTGATTCAAAGCCTATGGGGTAAGATACATTTGGCCATTTATATCGTGGAACGACCCGCCATGGATTTGACTAGCCTCGCCGCTCAGCTTAATGTTGGTGCTATTCTCCCTGAAACCATCGTCATTGTGACGCTTCTGGTGGTTTTGGTGGCTGACTTAATCATCGGTCGGCAGTCGGATCGCTGGACATCCTATCTTGCGATTACTGGCTTATTGGCAGCCGTGGGGGCAATGGTGTTGCAGTGGAATCAGCCAGAAACCTCAGCCTTTTTAGGAAGTTTTCGCAGTGACAACCTGAGTCTGTTGTTCCGGGGGATTATTGCTCTTTCCACCGTGGTGACGATTCTGATGTCCATCCGCTATGTTGAGCAAACTGGCAGTGCTCTGGGGGAATTTTTAACGATTCTCTTAACGGCGACCGTGGGCGGGATGTTCCTGGCTGGGGCGGAAGAGTTGGTGATGATCTTTGTCTCTTTGGAAACCTTGAGTATTGCCTCCTACATCATGACGGGCTATATGAAACGGGACTTACGCTCGAATGAAGCCTCGTTGAAATATTTACTCATCGGTGCAGCTAGTTCAGCTATTTTCCTCTATGGCTCATCCCTCCTCTATGGTTTATCTGGCGGCTCAACGTCTTTAGCAGCGATTGCTGGCGCAGTTTCTGGCCAACCCTTAGGCTTATTGATTGCCTTGGTTTTTGTAATTGCGGGGATTAGCTTCAAAATTTCGGCGGTTCCGTTTCACCAGTGGACCCCAGATGTTTATGAGGGTGCACCAACGCCGGTGGTAGCTTTTTTGTCTGTCGGGTCGAAAGCCGCTGGTTTCGCCTTGGCAATTCGCTTTTTGACCCTGGCTTTTCCCAGCTTAGCCCCGGATTGGAAGTTAATCTTCACCGTTCTCGCGATCCTCAGCATGATTCTGGGAAATGTGGTGGCCTTGGCCCAAACCAGCATGAAGCGGATGTTGGCCTACTCCTCCATTGCCCAGGCCGGTTTTGTCATGATTGGCTTCCTGATAGGGACGGAGGCGGGGTATGCCAGCATGATGTTCTACCTGTTGATCTATCTGTTCATGAACTTGGGAGCCTTTAGCTGTATTATTCTTTTCTCACTACGGACGGGTACGGATGACATTGACGAATACGCTGGCTTGTACCAAAAGGATCCTCTCCTTACCCTGGGTTTAAGCCTGTGTTTACTCTCCCTTGGTGGGATTCCTCCCTTGGCTGGCTTCTTTGGTAAGCTCTATCTCTTCTGGGCAGGTTGGCAAGCGGGGGCCTATGGGCTGGTGCTGTTGGGCCTGTTGACCAGTGTGATCTCGATTTACTACTACATCCGGGTTGTCAAGATGATGGTGGTCAAAGAACCCCACGAAATGTCGGAGACTGTCAAGAATTATCCTGAAATTAATTGGAAAGCCTTTGGGATGCGGCCCTTACAAGTTGGCCTGGTGCTCACGGTACTGGCAACCTCTTTAGCGGGTATTTTAGCTAACCCCCTATTTAATTTGGTCAATGCTTCGGTAACGACAATTCCCACCTTTACGGCAGAGATCGCTCCCCCCACTTCGACGTTGGCTACTCGACCCCTAATAGTTAGCCAGGCCCCGCTGGTGTCTAAGATTGATTAAGTTTAGGACAGATCTAGGGGGAATTAACCGCTTCCATCAGGGCTTTTGCTGGGCTAAATCATCGCTATTGTCTTATTAACCATGGCCAACTTGATATGTTGATTAGTAATGTGTTGACTAATATCAGATTTTAAAATCTTGCTCAAAAATTCCTAGGTCGATTGTCACGGGAGCCACAATCCAGAATAATTTAAATTCTGAGGATTTTTTAGCTTCGGCTTTGTTTGGCGATTGCAGGCGGCAAATTCCTTAGATCGTCCCAGGAGATAGAGCCTGCGGAAGTTTAAATAAGCCTTAACCACGGCATAACGCAAGACTGAACTGGAGGATGTTAGGTTTCTACTGGTATTTTATGTTCTACCAAAGCTATGTGGTTTTCCCTCCTCACTCGGGATTTGCATATCTTGGCTGGCTATGTCAATATTGACAATGTTTCCTGATTGATTTGTGTTGGATTTTAATATTTACGGTGTATTGCATAAAACTCTTTGATTAAGAGTTGAGTGTGTTGAGGAGTGTTCAAGGAGAAATCTATGTCCCGCTTAATGTGGAAGTTGCTTGCCACATCCCCGGTATGGGCCCTTGGCCTGGGGAGTGGAGTTTTAGCAGCAGAAGCCGATTCAAGCTTTTTACAACTAAACCCCAGTGAACTATCTGCGGCTGCCAATCCTTCGGTCTTAACCTTATCAGAGCAGCCTGCGACTACAATTGCCCAAAGTTTACCAGCCCTGCGTACTAGTCCCTCAGTTTCATCCCTAGAAGCAGATCCCTTGGCTGGCGGCCTACCTACGATTGGTGAGCCTCAAAGTCAAGCTCCCAGCACATCTGCCATTGGGACACGGTCACGGCAATCCATCCCCCAAGTCACCTCCGTTAGCCAACTGTCTGATGTTCGCCCCACGGATTGGGCCTATCAAGCTTTAGCCTCCCTAGTGGAGAAGTATGGCTGTATTGCCGGTTATCCCGATGGCACGTTCCGGGGGAATCGGGCAGCAACACGTTATGAAATGGCTGCTGCACTCAACGCCTGTTTGGATGTCGTGAGTGACCGCTTTGCCACTAAAGAAGACCTAGCAGCTTTGCAACGGTTAGCCCAAGAGTTTGCCAATGAGTTAGCTCTGGTGAAAGGCCGGGTTGACAACTTGGAAGGGCGGATCACCAACTTGGAGGCAGTGCAATTTGCTACCTTAACAAAGCTCAACGCCACAGTAATCATCAATACATCCGATATTTTGGCGGGTGACTTTGCGACACCTCCGGGAACTGGACCTGGCGGAACCAATGTTGGTGGTGCTGGGATTGTTGATAATCCTGTGGTTAGTGACCGGGTTCGGTTGAACTTTGATACCAGCTTTACAGGTAAAGACTTACTGCGGATTCGGATTCAAGCTGGGAACATTGTTAACTATGCCACGATTACTGGTACTAACGATCCGCGCCTAGCCTATGACATCGGTGGTGGGAACACCTTTGCGCTCCACAAACTGTTCTACCGCTTCTCCCCTGCTAAAAACATGACGATCTGGGCTGATGCCAATGCTGGGGCCTGGGAAGATAACATGTTTACCTTCAACCCCTACTTTCAGTCCAGCGATACCGGTTCGTTATCCCGTTTTGGCCGCTTCAACCCGATTTACCGGATTTATGGTAACAACCCAGCCGGTTTAACCTTCAACTACGTCTTTGCCGAAAACAAAGATGCTGGTACTAGTGCGGACTTTACCCTTGGTTATTTAGGTGGTGGGTCTGCGGCAACTCGTAACCCTGGCAACCCCCAGAATCCAACCTTAACAAGAGCCAATCAAGGCGGTCTTTTTGGAGATGCCTACAGTGCTTTAGCTCAGATTTCAGTCCGACCAATTAAAGACCTTGCCCTGGGTGTTACCTATGTCCGCTCATTTGGCATTGATCCCAGTGGTGCAACTGGAACTTTGGGTTATGTTGGTTCTGCAAGTAATCCCACTGGCGGTGGTAATGGCAACGTTGAAGCGAACAGTATTGGTTTCCAATTTACCTACAAGGTGATTCCGCAATTTACCCTGTCTGGCTGGGCAGGTTACAGCAATGTCACAGCGGTTCAAGGCCCTTCGACTGGGAACAATGCCGAGCTGGTAAACTGGGCGATTACGGCGGCGGCCCCTGATCTTTGGCAAAAAGGCGATGTGGCTGGTTTGATCTTTGGTCAACCCCCTCAATCCATCAGCAATAACTTTGGTACTGTTGGTAACGTGAATGCCTTTAACACCTACCACTTGGAAGGTTTCTATCGCTTCCAAATGAGTAAGAACATCTCTGTTTCTCCTGGTTTAATTACGGTGTTTAACCCCAATAACAACTCAGCTAATGCTCCGATTGTATTAGGGGTAATTCGGACAACATTCCAGTTCTAAGTTCCGCATGCTAAAAGTTTGAATAACCTCTAGAGGCCTACGGGCCTCTTTTTTTGTGCTAATTTTCTATAGCCATTTCTGCTCAGACTAGGATATCCAAAACAACCAGCCGTCATGGTTTCCAGTATTTTAGTGTTTCCTTCTTAAGGGAAATGACCATACATGAATCTTGGTTCAAAATAAGGAAGCTCAGCTTAGCCCAGGCCCACCGGAACTTTAGTATGAGGCTCCGGTAAAACCCCTAGATAAAAACTTTCTAAAGCATCGATATTGCTAACTAAGCTGTATTTTTCCGCGACCCGCTGCCGAGCTTTTTGTCCCAAAATAGGAATCATTTCCGGGTGCTGGTTGAGCAACGGTAGGAGGGTTTGGAGTTGGGTTTTCACGTACTGGGGGTGCAAAATGATCCCAGCATTTTCTAAGACTTCCCCATCGGCTCCAACATCGGTGGCTAAACAGGCCAGGCCACAGGCCATTCCTTCCAGCAAAGAGAGGGAGAGTCCCTCGACAAAGGACGGCAAAATAAACACATCTGAGCCTCGCAAGAGGTCAATCCGCCGCTGCTCATCCAAGATTGTGCCTAGCCAGAAAATGTTTTGGGCCGGCCCGTAGGTGGACATCAAGGAGGGCATCAAGGCTCCACCCCCGACTATTAGTAATTTGCAGGTTGCGGGCATTTTGGCCTTACACCAGGCCCTGAGTAGGGATTCAACATTTTTTTCAATAGCAATCCGGCCTTGGTAGATATAAAGCCGTTCCGCGTTAAATTCCTGCTTCACTCGCGACGGGCCTGGGGAGTATTTAACAGGATCAACACCATTGGGAATCACAACGACTTTTGCGGCTGGGACACCTAAGCGAATCAGGAGTTCTCGTTGGGGTTGGGAAAAAATGATAATCCGGTCGTAATTGGCCAGAAATGGGGCATACAACTGATACATAAACAATTGCGTCCCTGAGGAGAGATTTCGATACTTATCACTGTAGGCGGGGTGAAAAGTGGCAACTAAGGGGATATTTAACTCTTCGCAGATTTCTGGCAGAACAAAGTCGAGGGGAGAGAGGGTTAAAGAGGCATGGACAATATCCGGGTTTAATTGCTTCAGGGCAGCGGCTAAGACTTTGCTAGCTCGTAGGGAGGGAATGGTATAGACCTGGGACTTGTATAGACAGGGAATTTGCACCTCTTCGTTGTCACCTGGGCCCTTGGGTTTATCGTTGCTTTCCCCGTCTGAATCTTGGACAAAATGCAAAAAACTGACGCGATGCCCGCGATCTTGCAGCGCATTGGTAATTTCCCGACTATAGGTGACATTGCCACAGGGAGGAGATTTTTTGCCAAGCCAAGCAATATGCAGTGACAAGAGAATGCGCGCTCCGAATAAGAACTTATAGTGATCCTACTGGATTAGCTTCCTAAGACACTACGGGGCATCGGGTCATTAGGTGGACTGGAGGGGCAAGTTAAAGGGAAAAAGAAGGCTGGGCCTGGGACGTAAATGGTTGGGTATCAGCTTGCTCGCGCCCTAAAAGAAATTCGCGAATAAACCGAGTTAAGACCCGCTGCACCAGGCCAGTGGCAATTCGTTGACCCAGTTCTTGGGTTTCAGGCTTGAGGATGATCCGGACAAAAATCGGCAATAGCTTCATCGGATCAAAGCCGGGGGTATCCTGCAAAATGCCAGCAATCCGGCGAATATGCTCCAGGCCCTGTTGATCCGGAGTTGTTACTTGGACTGAAGTGACGGGAGATGGTAAGCGCCACGGGTGGGGAAGGTGTTGCCAGGCCTGTTGCCCCCATTGATCTAAGCTTTTGACTAATTCATCCGCTAACTTATGGCGAATAAACTCACCCCGCTCGGAAAATAAAAATTCCACGGCCTGGTTGAGGGCACTATCCAAATCATAATCACGACTATCGCGGGCATTGCGGAGGAGGTTTTCTAGGCGATTCCAGCGGAAACTCCCATCTTTGAACAGTAAATTTTTCAGGCTTGTCCGCAGTTCTGGAGCCGGATCGGTCAGTAAGCGTTTGGCAATGTAGGGATAGGCGGCATTGAGCACCTTAAAATTTGTATCCACCCCCATGGCAATCCCCTCCATCGTCAACAGGGAGCGGACAATTAGGGCATAGTAGGCGGGCACCCGGAAGGGATACTCATACATCACCTCCGAAAGCTGATCAAAAATTCGCTGAATATTTAACTCAGCCACACTCGCACCCAAGGCATTATTAAAGACAATTCCGAGGGCGGGGATAATCGGGCGTAAATCAGTTTCTGGAGTCAAAAATCCCAGATGGACATAATCTTCCGCCAGGCTTTCAAATTCCCGATTGACGATGTGAACAATGGCATTGATTAATCCATAGCGTTGGGCTGGCTCGATCTGACTCATCATGCCAAAGTCGAGATAAGCTAACTTTCCATTGGGCATCGCTAAGAGGTTTCCAGGATGGGGATCCGCATGGAAAAAGCCATGTTCTAACAACTGCCGTAAGGAACACTGCACGCCCACATTGACGAGATAGCGCGGATCAATGCCCTGGGCCTGGATCAGATGAGGTTGGTTAAGCTTTGTCCCATTCACCCATTCCATTGTTAAAACGCGACGGTGGGTGTATTGCCAAAAAATCCGGGGGACGAAAATATCCGGCAGATAGCCATATAAACGGGCAAACCGCTCGGCATTCCGGCCTTCTTGGGTATAGTCCATCTCCTCAAACAGCCGTCCGGCAAACTCATCCAGAATGGCGACTAAATCACTGCGGACTTTCCCAGCTTTTTGGACAAATTTGGCCAGGCCCCGGAGGATAAAAATATCTAAGGTAATTTGTTCCGCCAGGCCGGGACGTTGGACTTTAACCGCGACTTCTTCCCCCGTTTTTAACCGCCCTCGATAGACTTGGCCCAAGGAAGCCGCTGCAATGGGGTTAGCACTCAGTTCGGCATAAAGACTCTCTGGCCTGGCCCCGAGTTCTTCTTCAATAAACTGAAAGGCAATTTCGTTATCGAAAGCAGGCAGTTGATCCTGAAGTTTAGTGAGTTCTTCTAGGTAAATCGGCGGAACCAAATCGGGCCGGGTTGAGAGAGCTTGTCCCACCTTGATATAGGCTGGCCCGAGTTGTGTCAACGTTTCGCGCAGTTGAATCGCTCGTTGTCGTAAATTCTTTTTCCGTTGCCCAGTGATACCATCCCACCAGCGATTTAGGAAAATACTAATCACCGGCATCAGGATTTGAATCCATCGCCAAAAAACACGCAAGGGTTGTTTTTGATAGCGAGCCGTAATTTCTTCGGGGTTATAGGCTTCGATGAGAGGGGTATCGGGTAAACTCACAGCTTTGATCGGAATCTCACTGGCATCCAAGAAATCCGCCATGGTTGGTTCAGGTTTGACGGGTGGTAAGGCAGTGGTCATCGCAAATACCCGCTGTGGGAGTGATGTTAAGTATTGTAACTGAATCGGTTAGTAACCCGGTTCGGCCTGACTTAATCATCCCCTAAACAAATCCCCATGCCCCGCGCTGTTTTGATCAAGGTGCCATTTAAATCGACATTCTGATAGGTCTTAATCGCTTCGGCAATCGGGACACTGATCACCTCTCGGTTTTTCCAGGCCACCATGTGATCGTATTTTTCTTGGGCAATTAAGTTAACTGCTGCTACCCCAAAGACGGTTCCCAACAAGCGATCTGCCGGTGAAGGAATGCCCCCCCGTTGAATATGGCCCAACACTGTCACCCTAGTTTCTGCGCCCGTGCGAGAAGCAATTTGTTCAGCAATATATTTCCCAATCCCGCCGTAACGATCTTCTCCCTGTTGGCTAATTTGGGTCACTTGATCCCCTAATTCCGTTCGTACTGCCTCCGAAACCATGACCAAACAAAACTTCTTGCCTTGGGCCTGGCGTTGGCGAATTTTTTCACAGACATTGTTCAGGTTATAGGGAATTTCAGGAATCAGGATAATATCAGCCCCGCCCGCAATCCCCGCCGACAAGGCAATATGCCCGGCATCCCGCCCCATCACCTCCAAAACCATGACCCGACTGTGACTAGCGGCAGTGAAATGCAAACGGTCTAAGGCCTCGGTCGCAATGTTGGTTGCCGTGTCAAACCCAATCGAAAGCTCTGTTGCGCCAACATCGTTATCAATGGTTTTAGGAATCGCGACTAAATTGAGACTCCCCTGTTGGGCAATCCGCCGCAAAATCGCCAAGCTGCCATCGCCGCCAATCCCAACTAGGGCATCCAGTCTTAGTTCATGGTATCCGGCAATAATTTCCTCGCTACGGTCTTGGAGTCTGCCATCGGACATTGGAAAAGCAAAGGGATTTCCTTTATTGGTTGTCCCAAGGACTGTGCCGCCTTTTAGTAGAAGTTGGTCAATGCCTTCAATATCGAGGCGGGTGGACTTGGGTGGACGATGCATTAAACCGTGGGTTGCTTCTTGAATGCCAATTACTTCCCAGCCATAGGTGCCAATCGCGTGGTGGACAACGGCCCGAATTGCCGCATTTAAGCCTGCACAATCACCCCCACTGGTTAAGATGCCAATGCGTTTATGGGTGGTCATAAGCAGTTGCTCCTGAAACGGAAAAGGGACGTACTGATTGGGGAGTCAAATTTTTAGACTTTTCCCAGATTACCCTGAGTTTTGCTTTCCCTTGGTTCGCTTTATCCTAGATCCAGAAAGTGAAATGGTTTGTTGTTTCCAGCTATCCTGCTTCACCGCATCTTTGAGGGTAAAACCATGGCCATTGCCTCGATTAATCCCACGACGGGAGAGATGATTCAAGCCTTTACCCCCCTCTCCGATGCCGAGCTTGAAACGGCCCTTACCCAGGCCCAGTCAGCGTTTGATCTATATCGCCACACCAGCTTTGAAGAACGGGCCACCTGGATGTTGAAAGCCGCCGCCCTGTTAGTGGCCCATCGAGAGGACTATGCCCGCCTGATGACCCTAGAAATGGGCAAACCGATCACCGAAGCGATTGCAGAAGTCGAAAAGTCGGCCTGGGTCTGTCGGTTTTATGCCGAAAATGCCGAAACCTTTTTAAGCCCGGAAACCATCGCTACCGATGCCCACCATAGTTATGTCACTTACCAACCCTTGGGGGTGATTTTGGCTGTGATGCCGTGGAATTTTCCCTTTTGGCAAGTGTTTCGCTTTGCTGCCCCCGCATTGATGGCTGGGAATGTTGGACTGCTTAAACACGCCTCGAATGTGCCCCAATGTGCCCTCAAAATTGCCGAGATTTTCCAGGCCGCGGGCTTTCCAGAACAGGTCTTTCAAACCCTGTTAATTGGAGCTGAGAAAATTGCACCGTTGATGGCAGACCCGAGAATTAAAGCCGCTACCTTAACCGGGAGTGAACCCGCGGGGATGAGTTTAGCCCAGGCCAGTGGCCATGAATTGAAAAAGGTAGTCCTGGAGTTGGGGGGCAGTGATCCGTTTATTGTCTTAGGGAGTGCTGATCTTACCTGTGCCGCTGAGACTGCTGCCAAAGCCCGCATGATTAATAATGGCCAATCCTGTGTCGCCGCGAAGCGATTTATTGTGGCCGAGACGATTGCGGATGAATTTACCGAAAAGTTTATCGCTCACCTTGGGGCCTGGAAACTAGGGAATCCTTTGGATGCCACCACCCAGCTTGGCCCCCTGGCCACGGAGAAAATTCTTTTAGAACTGGATCAACAAGTCCAAACTGCGGTGGAACATGGAGCTAAGGTCTTACTGGGGGGAAGCATCTTAAAAAATAGTGAATCGTTACCAGAACCCCTCCGTCACGGCCATTTTTACCCCCCGACCGTGATCACTCGGATTACGCCCCATAACCCCATGTTCTCCCAGGAGTTTTTTGGCCCCGTGGCACTCTTATTTACCGTCAAAGATATTGAAGAAGCGATTGCCTTAGCCAATGCCACCCCCTTTGGTTTAGCGGCCAGTGCCTGGACAACCGACCCACAAGAACAAACCCAACTGATCCGGGATATTGAGGCCGGGGCGGTATTTATTAATGGCATGGTTAAGTCGGATCCGCGCTTGCCCTTTGGCGGAATTAAACGTTCTGGATTTGGGCGGGAACTGGGACGGCCAGGAATTTTAGAATTTGTCAATATTAAAACAGTTTGGATGAAATAACGCCCCATAGTTACCACTCCTCCACCTTCAGCAGAATCCCCATCCCTCGGACTGGAAACAACTCATTTCCTAATTCCCCGATAACGGCCGGGTGATCAGGTTTCTTGACCCAACTAGAAGGGTAAGTTTTAGTAGAAGCACTGTGTCAAACCCAAACCCAAGGACAGCGGCCGGATGTGGCTTTAATCAGTGTAGATTTGTTGGGGTTGATTGCAGGTAAATTGGAAGTAACATCTGCATAAAGTTGCCAGAGATCTAGGTAGAAAATAACCTTCTTTTGATAATCCATTAGTTTTCTACTCCATAACTTTTAAGTACTTGCTCAACTCGCACATCTCCTAGGAGTGTAGCTACAACTTTTCTGATAATGTCTCAAGGACACTCCAGAACCATTACTGATCATGTTTACAACCCAAAAACAAGCAAAGCTACGCCACGCCTTGAGAGCATCATATTCAAAGAGCAACTAAACCGTTTTTGATGGAGTGACATCCAGAATTTTGCTGTTTAGATAGTGTGACAATCCTCATATTATTTGAGGGAGGTTTCAGGCAGACCAGTGACCCCGCATATGTCAGCGAGGGAGAGACGCTCCAGCAAAGGCTAATCCATCAATTCTTTGGTTTTATTGGAGATATATTTCTGGGTTGGATTCAGAACAAATCGATAGTGACATTGATCCTGCTGATATCGTGGTTTACCATTCTCAGTTTTCTCCATACTTAACGACTTTTATTGATGCACAATCAAGACCGTTAATCATGAAGTTTGTTTATACTTATAACTATCAAGTATAATTAACGATTACTTAGTTAGCACTACCTTTTTTGGAGATAAGCATAAAGCTATAATTCTTGGCTATGCTAAATCATTCTTTCACTTTATAATTTGCAATCATGATTTCTTTGACAGGCCAAACGGTTTTAATCACAGGAGCCAGTAGCGGGATTGGCCAGGCCAGTGCGGTGGTGTTTGCCCAGGCCGGGTGTCGGTTAATTTTATTAGCAAGGCGATTATCCCATTTAGAAGAGCTGGCAGAAGGTCTAAAAACTCAATATCAGGCTGAATGTCTCTATTTGGCAGCGGATGTCCGGGAGCAAACTAAAATTATTTCCACTCTGCAAACCCTCCCGCCAGATTGGCAAGCAATTGATATTTTGATTAATAATGCGGGTTTAAGCCGGGGCCTGGAGCGATTTGATCAAGCTTTGCTCTCTGACTGGAACGAGATGATTGATACCAATATGAAAGGCCTGCTCTATGTCACCCATACGATTTTGCCAGGGATGTTAGAACGGGGGCGGGGGCAGATTATTAATATCGGCTCGATTGCGGGCTTGCAAGTTTATCCTGGCGGCCATGTCTATTGCGGCACGAAAGCAGCGGTTCAGGCCATCACGGAAGGCTTAAAACAGGATTTATTGGGCACACCAATTCGAGTGAGTTGTATTGATCCCGGCCTGGTTGAGACAGAATTTAGTCAGGTTCGGTTTCATGGGGATAACGAGCGCGCTAAAACTGTCTATCAAGGCCTGGAACCTTTAACTGGCATGGATGTCGCTGAAGTCATTTTCTTTTGTGCCACTCGCCCGCCCCATGTGAATCTCAATCAAATAGTCTTAATGCCCACTGACCAGGCCAGTACAACCCGTGTTCATCGCCGCCCCCAATTTGAAATCAAGAGTGAGCCAAACTGATACTATAGTCATTTCGCTTAGGAATGGGACACAAATACGCTTGAAACCGATATGAGCATTACTCTTGAGTGTCTCACTTTTGGCAGAAATGACTATAGTTAATCCTTCCCTAGCCTTCTTGAATTTTATCGATCACTTTGATAATCATTTCGCTTCAGAAGGACACACTAAAATGCTTGAAAACATGACAGGTGGTAGGGTTGAATATCCGAGTTTTGATTGCATCCCGCTACTTTTAGGCTATTACGGTTATTGGCCCCGGCCTGAATTTCAAACAGGAAACCTACAGCCTGAACATTCCTCAAAAAAAGAAGACCAACCCCAAGAGAGCTGATCTTCTCTCAATACATTAAATTTAGAAAACTAGAGGGTATTGTCTATCTATGTTCCTGAAGTCCAGGAGTTCATATACTCAATCTGCTCCGGGGTGAGAGTATCAATGGCAATGCCCATGGCCTGGAGTTTCAGGCGAGCAATTTCCTGATCCACTTCCTTCGGAATCGAGTGAATCCCCGGCTCCAGCTTGCCTTGATTTCTCACCAAGTATTCTGCGGCCAGGGCCTGGTTGGCAAAGCTCATGTCCATGACAGCACTGGGATGTCCCTCCGCAGCGGCCAAGTTGACCAAGCGACCTTCCCCAATCACCACAACAGATTTACCACTGGTCAGACGATACTCTTCCGTGAAGTTGCGCACGACTTTGACTTCTTGGGTGACAGATTTCAGAGCTTTCAAGTCAATTTCGATATCAAAATGCCCAGAGTTGCAAACAATCGCCCCGTCTTTCATCACGGCAAAATGCTCAGCCCGGATGACGTGCTTGTTCCCAGTCACAGTAATGAAAATATCGCCCAGTTTTGCCGCATCAGCCATGGGTAGCACCCGGAAACCATCCATCGCCGCTTCAATCGCTCGGACGGGATCCACTTCAGTAACAATGACATTACCACCCATCCCCTTAGCTCGCATGGCAGTGCCTTTCCCACACCAACCGTAGCCCGCAACCACAATAGTTTTTCCCGCCAAGAGAATGTTTGTAGCTCGGATAATCCCATCCAGAGTAGATTGCCCCGTACCATAACGGTTATCAAAGAAATGCTTCGTGTCGGCATCATTGACATTCATGGCCGGGAAGGTGAGCACCCCATCCTTCAGCATCGCTTCAAGACGGACAATGCCAGTGGTGGTTTCTTCGGTTGTGCCGATTAGATCTTTAATTTGGTCTTGCCGTTCTTGAATCAGCGTGGCCACAACATCACAGCCATCATCAATAATGATCTGGGGCCGATGATCCAGGGCAATTTGGACATGACGCAAATAGGTGGCAGTATCTTCCCCTTTGTAGGCAAAAACGGGAATGCCGTAATCAATAACTAAGCTAGCTGCGACATCATCTTGAGTTGAAAGGGGATTACTGGCAATTAAGACCGCATCAGCACCTGCACTTTTGAGGGCAATGGCTAAGTGGGCTGTTTCAGTGGTGACATGACAGCAGGCAACAAGGCGAATTCCAGCGAGGGGTTTTTCGTGGCTAAACCGTTCCCGCACCTGCTTGAGTACTGGCATTTCCCGCCCAGCCCATTCAATCCGTTGTTTGCCTAAGGGGGCCAGGCCAATGTCTTTGACATCGTACTTGAGCTTCTCGCTTGTGGCTACCATGTAACGCTTTCCTAAAATTTGGCCATTTGCTTGACTATCATAACTGCATCATTTGCCCTTGGGATCAGCCTTTAGTTTTTCGGTGGTTTGCGCTTGACCCAGGCCTGGATTGTTCCATCTAAGGTGACTGAGAGATGTACGGTACTAATTTCGAGGATGTGACCTTTGCGATTAACAAACTTAAATGCGCATAGATCCACACCGGAGTTGAAACAGCCCATCAGTTCCACATAGCCCTGTTTGAGAAGATAACGCTCAAGATTATTTTGGGGATTGGCCGCCAGATCAGCATTCGGGATTAATATCCAGCCCCGGTTTAATAACTCTTGTCGGATTTGTGGATAGGGCAGACCAGGCTTTATTTTGGGCATCGATTGTCCCCAGGCCGGCCCGAGCAAACTCCCCAGTGTCCAGAGACCGAATCCTAAAATGCCGACTGTTACTTGCCTCAAGCCATTCATGGAAAGTCGCCGTGGAATTGCCTCATCTATTACGTTGCCAGGCCTGGAACTTATGCAGGTTAATATGGACGGATGCGATCAACAGCCCAATTATTTACAGTTGTTCTAGGCTTGAGAAATTCCTCCTACAATGTCTCCCCTTACCGAGAAAAACCAACAACATCCCCAGGCCAGCCAGGATCGTCTAATTTCCCAACGCCTCTTGGTGGAAGAGCCAACGGATTTCAACTTAGTCGAGCTAGCCCGTTTACGAATTCGCTATCAAGGCTTTCCCGGTGCCACGGAGATCAAAGCGGACTTAGACCAGGCCCTCAAGCGATGGCAACTGACCGAATCAGAACTATTTGAACAAACCCGCAAGCTGCATCAACAGGGAGGACTTTATAAACCTCGCAGCACGAAAAAAGAAGATTGGACGTGAACTATTTACCCTTTATTTAAGACTTGTTAGACTCCACTGAAAGGACGGGGGGTAGGTTATGACTTTTTCATCCCAATGGATTGGTACGGCCTGGACATCGGGCTTGGTACTCGCAAGTGTCATGACTATCACATCGGGGGCCTGGGCCTTAGAGGTAGAAGTCAATCCTCAGCAAGCTGTTCTGGGCGATACGCTCTCAGTCATCATCACTAGCCCCACCCCAGAACCCCAAATACCAACCGTTGAATTGGGTACTAAAACCTATCCAGTCTTCCCCTTGGGTAACAATCGCTGGCGAGCCTTAATTCCTACCACTCCCTTAGATAGCCCAGGCCGGAAACCGCTAACAATCACAGGCACAGAGTCAACACGGAATCTGCTGGTTTGGGTTGGAAACCGGAATTTTCCAGTCCAGAGTATTTGGCTCCCCCCAGGCAAAGATAACGATGGGACAGATTTTGAATTTGATCAGGTGGATGCCTTTAAAGCTCTTCTCAGCCCAGAAAAACTTTGGCGTGGCCCATTTGTGCGTCCCAATGCTGGCCCGTTAACTACCGGGTATGGGGTGCGGCGTTATTACAATGGCGTGTTTGCTAAGGACTATTTTCATCGTGGGGTTGATTATGCGGGGGCAACTGGTTCACCGGTTCTAGCGGCTGGGCGGGGTCAGGTTGCTTTAGTTGGACGGGAGAAAGATGGCTATTTAATTCATGGCAACACCATTGGGCTTGATCACGGGCAAGGCGTATTGACGATTTACCTGCATCTCAGTCAAATTCGGGTCAACCAAGGGGATATCGTTGAAGCGGGACAGGTAATTGGGGCAGTCGGAAACACAGGGGCATCCACAGGGCCACACTTACATTGGGGATTGTATGTTGCAGGTCAAAGTGTTGATCCGCGCTCGTGGTTAAGCCAGGGATGGGAGTAAGACAAGGGAACAGTTTAAAGCCATCACCCACGCTAGTCATCCGTGAAAATCAGTGTAATTTCTTGGTCAATGGCCCAGAGCTAGGCCTAGCTTTCAGGAGTAGGATCTGCCAAATAGGTTAAGAGCGCAAGATTGCGTCGATTCTGGCGTTGCTCTCTCGCAATTTCTCGGTTTCTAGCTCGATTCGTTTCGTTTCTTGCTTCAATCTCTCGGTCTCTTGCCAAATTTCCATAGAACCACTTAAGGCCAAGATCCACCAGAGCCACCAAGAGGGTTGCGGCAAAGGCCCAGAGGCTCCATTCTCTGAAGGTCCAGGAGAAGGATTTAGGATTGAACTGGGAATATCATTTTGATTCATCAAATTTCAAGAGATTTTGAAAGATTGGCAGATAGAACAGTTGCATCTCGATTACTCTTACCAATATTACATTTCATACAGAGAGCCTGAAGATTTTCAATTTTATCTGTGCCACCTTTTGATCTAGGAACAATGTGATCAACGTGCAAAGTAATCCCATGTTCTCGGACTGAACGCCCACAACTACAACACGTCCATTTATCTCGTGCAAGCACATCCCACCATAAACCCGTTTTTATGTACTGATAGCTATCTAATTGGGGAATTTCTACGGGGTGTTTCTCTTTGTCTTGATTAGGTCTAGAGTAGATATCTCCAAAAACCCATAACCTATGTGGATATTGAATTTCAGGCATATTTTG
>VFQU01000102.1_pt1 | contig 115134 bp, 102 predicted proteins | sample 3512311 | NCBI WGS metagenome assembly VFQU01 (sample SAMN10412377, study PRJNA504923) | tailings metagenome | isolation source: Relicate 3 Philex TSF3 active mining site | place: Philippines: Tuba, Benguet | collected 2017-08-29
CGTCAGGCTCATAACCTGAAGGTCGTAGGTTCAAATCCTACCCCCGCAACCAAAGTTCGACATATCAAGTTAAGCATTGGATCGCTGACGGCAAGCTTCGCTTGCCTGGTGCAGGTAGCTCCTCGTCCTCACGGACCATAAGCTGAAGGGCGTAGGGCAAATCTTACCCCCGCAACCAAAGCAAGAACACATCGCAACGACACCAACCCCGCACCCACCCGCGGGGATCTTGGCGTTGGGGACGCGTCGGCGACTCATCCGACGATAGACAGGCTCGTGCTGCCAACCAAGATTGTCAGATCGCAATGTGGAGAGGGCGCCCGCTAAAGTTCTGTCCATCCAAGGACGTGCCAACACAGGGCTTTGGCGTTTGGAAGTCTCCGACAAGAAGGTGTCAGTCAGCGTGCGCAGATGATGATTGATGTCGGTGTATTTAAGGGGCTCGCATCAACGCGCATTGGCGTCCGAGCGCGTGGCTATTGGCAGCTTTCCGCGATTGCTCGACTGACTGCATAGGCGTGAGATCCGAGTGGCGCCATTCGGGCGCTGTACGGTCTTGGGTACTGCTCGCACCGATTGCAGAGTGGGGGTGGCTGTCGATGGGAGCTGCGCGATCGTCGTCCGACGCAGTACAGGTGGCAGGCCCCATCGATCGTGCAACAAGTTCGAAGGCGCCGCGAACGGTCATAAGCAACCGTGCGGGACCGATCGGTCCGTCGACGAAAAAGCTTCGATTTCCGGGATATGTCTTGGTACGCCCTAGGGGAGTCGAACCCCTCTCTCCACCGTGAAAGGGTGGCGTCCTAACCGATAGACGAAGGGCGCGTGCGCAAGACGAGGGGCGTTATACTGTCGTCACCCGGTATGGGCAAGCGCGCGGGCGCCGATAATGCGAGTTTTTTGGTGGCCCCAACGTCAAGTGCGGCAACGCCAGTTCCAGTCGCGGCGGGGGCCTGTGTCGACATGGACGGAGTGGTGAGAGCAGTAGGTGCCGACACCACCGCGGCCGGGCAAGGCGCGTAGGTAATTCGCGACGCGGTGCTTGTCGACGCCGACGACCTGAACGTCGGCCGCCGCGCAGCGCATGTGATAGGAATTGCGGGCGCCGCGCACGCGCTTGTTGTGCTCAGGGCTGCGAAACCCCGAGGTGACGACGACCGGCTTGCCGAAATGCGCTTCCAGCGACTTCAGCGTGCGCACCAGTGACGGCTGCAGGCAGGTGACGTCGACGCCGGTCGATTTGGTGCGCAGGCCGTTCGGCGCCAGCCGGGCCAGGCCTGGGGCGAGCGAGGCGATCTGGTACGGCGAACCGCCGGCCTCGTAGACGTCGATGTCCTCGTCGGTGTCGAGCCCGTCGCTGCGCTTGATCTCGAAGAGCGCGTCCAGCGGTCGCACGCCCGGCAGGGCATCGTTGTATGTCCGCTGACGTGCGGGTGCGGCGGCCGGAGCGGGATTGACGGCGGCCAGCGCGACGAGCGGCTTTGCGGGCTCGGCGGCAGGCGCGGGGACCAGCGGGCGCTCGGCGCGCTGCGCCTGCGGGGCGGAGCGCTCGGCAGGGCCTGACGCAAACAGGCCGGACAGAAAGCTGCGCTTCTCGTCGGCCGATCGCGCTGCAGGCTCCTCGGCAGATACTGCCGGCTCTGCGGCGGCTGTGACGGATACCGGTGTCGGGCCGGGCGGCGTTGCGGCGGGTGCCTGCTCGGCAAGGGCGAGTGCTTCCTGCGCGCTCGCGTCACCCTGCGGCTCGGCGCCTGCTTCGGCGGCGACGGCCTCGGCCGCCGTCGTCGGTGCAAGTCCGAACAGCGTGTCCGGATCGGATGTCATGGAGCAGGAGGCGAGGAGCAGCGCAGCGAGTGCCGGCAGGGCAAAACTGAAAGCCGGGCTTCGCTGCCGGAGCGTGGACATCAAAGCTGCGGTTCCTTTCGACTGCGCCTGCAGATCCAGTGCGGTCCATATCCGCGTCGACGATCCCCCGATCCTCACGAAAGAGTTAACGAAAGGCGGCCGGGCTGGCAAGCCGGGCTGCTGTCGGATGCAAGCTTCGCGAAAGGCTTCTGCTCAGACGCGGATGCGGACGTATTCGCCCGGCGCATCGCCCAGCGACTTCTTGCGGGCAGGCTTGCGCGCTTCGGCGCGGCGATCGTCGAGGCTCTCCGTCCAGGCATGCCAGTGCGGCCACCACGAGCCCGGATGCTCCTGCGCCTTTGCCACCCAGGCGGAAAAGTCGCCGACGGGCTTTCCGCCGGTCCAATACTGGTATTTGCCGAGTGCGGGCGGATTGACGACGCCGGCGATGTGGCCGGAGCCCGCCATCACGAACTGCACCTCCCCGCCGAAGAAGCGGCAGCCTTCAAAGACGGAGCGCGCGGGCGCGATGTGGTCTTCCTTGGCGGCGAGGTTGTAGATCGGGATTTCGACGTCGGCGAGCGAGATGCGCCGCCCGGCAAGCTCCATCGTGCCTGCGGTAAGCCTGTTCTCCAGATAGCAGTTGCGCAGGTAATAGGAATGATTGGCTGCCGTCATGCGCGTGGAATCGGAGTTCCAGTAAAGCAGGTCGAACGGCATCGGCTCCTTGCCGCGCATGTAGTTGTTGACGACGTAGGGCCAGATCAGGTCGCCGGAGCGCAGCATGTTGAAGGCGGTCGCCATACGCGTGCCGTCGAGATAGCCCTTTTCCTGCATGGCGCGTTCCAGCGCGCCGATCTGGTCCTCGTCGACGAAGACCTTCAGGTCGCCGGCATGGGTGAAGTCCACCTGCGTGGTGAAGAGCGTGGCTGAGGCGATGCGCTCGTCGCCGGTCTTTGCCATCAAGGCGAGCGCAGCGGCCAGAAGCGATCCGCCGACGCAATAGCCGATGGCGTTGACCTTCTTCTCGCCGGTTTCATTCTCGATCGCGTCGAGCCCGAGCTCGATGCCTTCGCGGATGTAATGCTCCCAGGTCATGCGCCCATGGCGCTCGTCGGGGTTGATCCAGGAGATGACGAACACGGTGTGGCCCTGCGCGACCGCCCAGGCGATGAAGGATTTCTCCGGGTTCAAGTCGAGAATGTAGAACTTGTTGATCCAGGGCGGGCAGATCAGCAGCGGGCGCTTCATCACCTTCTTGGTGGTCGGCGCATACTGGATGATCTCGGCCAGATCGCTGCGGGCGACGACCTTGCCGGGCGTCAGCGCGATGTTGCGGCCGAGCTCGAAGCGCGAGGCGTCCGACTGGCGCAGCTTCAGTTCGCCCTTCCCGGCCGTGATGTCCTCGGCGAGCATCCGCATGCCACGCACCAGGTTCTCGCCGCTGGAGGTGACGGTCTCGCGGAAGAGCTCGGGATTGGTCAGGATGAAGTTCGACGGCGAGATCGCGTTGCTGATCTGGCGCATGTAAAACTCGGCCTTGTGCCGCGTGTGGTCGTCGAGGCCTTCGGCGTGGGTGACGAGTTCGCTCGCCCAGCTCGACGTCACCAGATAGGTCTGTCGCAGGAAGTCGAAGAAGGCGTTGCGGCTCCATTCGGGGTCCTGGAAGCGCTTGTCGCGCGGGCCCTTGTCCTCGACGGGCTCGTTCGGCGCCTGGAGACGGCGCGCGGCGCGCATCCAGACGTCCATGTATCCGGCATAGAGCCGGGTCTGCGCCTCGAGCGCGCGCTGGGGATCGGAAAGCCAGTATTCGGTGAGCTTCGAGAAGGTCTTGACCATGTCGGCCATGGGCTCGGCCAGCGTGTCGCGCGTTTCGCCGCGTTCGCGCGGACCCGTCCAGGCGGCTGCCGCCTTGCCGGCCTCTTCCATGAAACGGGCGAGGTTCAGCGCGAAACGCTCGGGATCCTTGATGATGTACTGGTCGACTTCGCCAAGCCCTGCCGTGCCTGCAGTCTTTTCCTTGCTGTCGGCCATGTTTTTTGTCGTCTCCTCCCGAAACGATCTTTGATAAGACGCTATCATGGGCCTGCCTGACGGTCCAATGATCACCACACTCGTGACGATACGATGAGGCCATGACAAGGCGACACGTTGAAGCTTCCGTGACGATTGCCGGCCTCCTGGCCGGCGGGCTTTTCCTTTCGGCCTGCACCAGCACGCCATCGCTTGAAGATGCGATGCCGGTGCCGGTCGCGACGCCTGCCGCCGCATCGGCGGTCGAGAACCGCCCGGTGCCCGACGATAGCCGCGTGTTCACCGATGCCGAAGTCGATGCCCGCACGAACGAGCTGCGCCGACGCGCCGGTCGCGGCGGTGCGGGTGGCGGCGGCTCGGGCACGACGTCCGAAGACGTGCAGCGACGGCAGGACGAGGTGCTGCGACGCATCGAGGGAAGCTCCTAGCGCGCTGCCGCCGGCTATCGACCGCGCAGGGCTTTTTGTGTATGACGCAGCCCATTCTCCCCGCGCCGATCGGAACACGCTCATGGAAGAATTCCACAAGGTTCGCAGACTGCCCCCTTACGTCTTCGAGCAGGTCAACCGCCTGAAGGCGTCGGCGCGAGCGCAGGGCGCCGACATCATCGATCTCGGCATGGGCAATCCCGATCTTCCGACGCCGAAGGCGATCGTCGACAAGCTCGTCGAAGTCGTGCGCGACCCGCGCACGCACCGCTATTCCTCGTCGCGCGGCGTGCCCGGCCTGCGCCGGGCGCAAGCGCGCTATTACGAACGCCGTTTCGGTGTGAAGCTCAATCCGGACACGCAGATCGTCGCCACGCTCGGTTCCAAGGAAGGCTTCGCCAACATGGCGCAGGCGATCACCGCGCCCGGCGACGTGATCCTGTGCCCGAACCCGACCTATCCGATCCATGCCTTCGGCTTCATCATGTCGGGCGGCGTGATCCGCTCCATGCCGGTTGAGCCGGATAACGGCTTCATCCCGGCGCTCGAACGCGCGATCAGGCATTCGATCCCCAAGCCGCTTGCGCTCATCATGAACTATCCGTCGAACCCGACGGCCTATGTCGCGACGCTGGACTTCTACCGCGACGTCGTCGCGTTCGCGAAGAAGCACGACATCATCATCCTGTCCGATCTCGCCTACGCAGAGATCTATTTCGACGGCAATCCGCCGCCCTCCATGCTCGAGGTGCCGGGCGCGATGGACGTGACGGTCGAGTTCACCTCGATGTCGAAGACGTTCTCCATGCCCGGCTGGCGCATGGGCTTTGCGGTCGGCAACGAGCGTCTGATCGCAGCGCTGACGCGCGTAAAATCCTATCTCGACTACGGCGCGTTCACACCGATCCAGGTGGCGGCGACCGCCGCGCTCAACGGCGACGGCTCCGACATCGCGGAAGTGCGCGAGGTCTATCGCAAGCGCCGTGACGTCATGGTCGATACGTTCGGCCGCGCCGGCTGGGAGATCCCGCCGCCGGCCGCCACGATGTTCGCCTGGGCGCCGATCCCCGAGCCCTACAAGGCGCTGGGATCGCTGGAGTTCTCCAAGCTCCTCGTCGAGAAGGCAGACGTCGCGGTCGCCCCGGGCATCGGCTTTGGCGAGCATGGCGACGACTATGTGCGTCTTGCCCTCGTCGAGAACGAGCACCGCATTCGGCAGGCGGCGCGGAACATCAAGAAGTTCCTTGCGACCGCACCGCAGCAACTCGACAACGTCATCCCGCTCAGCGCGCGGCGCTGAGCGAACCCCGAAAAAGCCAGGAACAGAAAGAGGCGCTTGATGGGCGAAGCATTGCGCGTGGGTATCGCCGGACTGGGCACGGTGGGCGCATCGGTGGTGCGCGTGCTGACCGAAAAGGCCGACGAGCTTGCCCGCCAGTGCGGCCGTCCGATCGAGGTCGTCGCGGTGAGCGCGCGTGACCGCAGCCGCGACCGCGGCATCGATGTCTCGGGCGCCCGCTGGTTCGACGATCCGGTGGAGCTTGCCAAGGCCGACGGCATCGACGTCGTCGTCGAACTGGTCGGTGGCGCCGAGGGTCCGGCGCGTGCTTGCGTGAAGGCCGGGCTCGAGGCCGGCCGCCACGTCGTTACCGCCAACAAGGCGCTGCTCGCCCGCCACGGCCTGACACTTGCCGAACTCGCCGAGAAGAAGGGCGTGCTCCTCAACTACGAGGCGGCGGTCGCCGGTGGCATCCCCGTCATCAAGACGATGCGCGAATCCATGGCCGGCAACACGGTCAGCCGCGTCTTCGGCATCCTCAACGGCACCTGCAACTACATGCTGACACGCATGGAGGCGGAGGGTCTCTCGTTCGAGGCGTGCCTCGCGGACGCGCAGCGGCTCGGCTATGCCGAGGCCGACCCGACGGCCGACGTGGAAGGCCACGACACCGCGCACAAACTGGCGATCCTGACGAGCCTCGCCTTCGGCACGAAGATCGCGCCGGACGACATCTATATCGAAGGCATCTCGAACATCAGCCAGGCCGACATCCGCGCCGCCGCGGAACTCGGCTACCGGATCAAGCTGCTCGGCGTCGCCCAGCGCACCGAAAGCGGGATCGAGCAGCGCGTCCACCCGACCATGGTGCCGACGGCTTCCGTCATCGCGCAGGTGCATGGCGTGACGAATGCGGTCGCGATCGAGACCGACATTCTCGGCGAACTGCTGCTCTCCGGCCCGGGAGCCGGCGGCAATGCCACTGCGTCGGCCGTGATCGGAGATCTCGCCGACATCGCGAAGTCGAGCCCCGGCTTCCAACACGGCCCGGTCTTTGGCCGGCCGGTGAAGGAACTTGCGCCGTGCCGCAAGGCGAAGATGCGGGCGCATGCCGGCGGCTATTTCATCCGGCTCACCGTGCACGACCGCATCGGTGTGATCGCGGCGATCGCCAAGCGCATGGCCGACAACGAGATTTCGCTCGAATCCATCGTCCAGCACGCAACCGACAAGGACACGGCAGACCGCAAGACCGTGATCCTCGTCACGCACGAGACGACGGAAGCCGCCGTGCGCAAGGCCGTCGATGGGATCACGAAGGACGGCCATCTCATCGACAAGGCTCAGGTCATCCGCATCGAACGCGCGGCCTGACGAAAACCCCGCGGTTTCAATCGATTCGGGCAGTCCGTCTGCCCTTGCCCGCAGGGTCGCGCTTTGCCAAAAGGAGCGCGACCTCGAACGGGATCCCATTTCCATGAACCGACCTGCCTCCGGCCTCGACCGCATCCTCACGCTCGAACTCGTCCGCGTGACGGAAAGGGCGGCCGTCGCGGCTGCACGCCTGCGCGGGCGCGGCGACGAGAAGGCGGCCGACCAGGCCGCCGTCGACGCCATGCGCGACGAACTGAACCGCCTGCCGATCAACGGCACGGTGGTGATCGGCGAGGGCGAGCGCGACGAGGCGCCGATGCTCTATATCGGCGAGGAGGTCGGCTCCGGCGAAGGCCCGAACGTCGACATCGCGCTCGATCCGCTGGAAGGCACGACGATCTGCGCGAAGAACCTGCCGAACTCGCTTGCCGTCATCGCGATCGCCGAGAAGGGGAGCCTGCTCTACGCGCCCGACGTCTACATGGACAAGATCGCAATCGGACCGGGCTACGAGCCGGGCCTGATCGACATCGACGCCGAGCCGGCCGAAAACATCGCGCGGCTGGCCAAAGCCAAGGGCGTTCCGGTCAACGAGATCACCGCCTGCATCCTCGACCGGCCGCGCCACGCCAGGATCATCGAGGCGGTGCGCAACACCGGCGCGGCGATCCGGCTGATCGGCGATGGTGATGTCGCCGGCGTCATCCACACGACCAATCCGGACGATACCGGCATCGACATCTATCTGGGCACCGGCGGGGCGCCGGAAGGCGTGCTGGCAGCGGCCGCGCTGCGCTGCATCGGCGGCCAGATGCAGGGACGCCTGATCATCGACACCGAAGAGAAGCGTGCCCGCGCCGAGCGCATGGGCATCAGCGATCCGGACAAGATCTATACGATCGAGGAAATGGCGAGCGGCGACGTTCTGTTCGCCGCGACCGGCGTCACCGACGGCAACATGCTTTCGGGCGTGAAGTTCGGCCGCGATTCCATCCAGACGCACACGGTCGTCATGCGTTCGTCCTCGCGCACGGTGCGCGAGATCAAGGCACGCCACCAGGACCTCGAGAAGTTCGGGGACTGACGGGACCGGTGCCATTGGAGAGAAGCCGGCTTTCGCCTAGGCTCCGCGCCATGAGCGGATTGTCATGATGGACGAAAGACGGCCTTTCCTCGACGTTCGCAAATCCGCGCGCGGGCTTTCCTGGCGTCACCGGCTCGACCAGCGCCAGGAAAACGTCGCGCTGACCATGGCGCAGTCGCACGGCATCGCCGACATCGTGGCCCGCGTTCTGGCGGCGCGCGGCGTGACGGCCGACCAGGCCGAACGCTTCCTCGATCCTACGATCCGCGACCTCCTGCCCGACCCGGCATCGCTCACCGACATGGACGCGGCCGCCGGCCGGCTGGCGGAAGCCATATCGAGGCGCGAGCGCGTGGCGATCTTCGGCGACTACGACGTTGACGGCGCCTGCTCGTCAGCGCTCCTCGCGCGCTATCTCACGGCGCTCGGCATCGCGAACGAGATCTACATCCCCGATCGCATCTTCGAGGGCTACGGGCCGAACCCCGACGCCATGCGCGACCTCGTCTCGCGCGGCGCCCGGCTGATCGTCACCGTCGATTGCGGGACGAATAGTGCCGCAGCCATCGACGCGGCGAAGGAGGCAGGCGCGGATGTCGTCGTGCTTGACCACCACCAGGTCGCCGGCCCGCTGCCGCGCGCTGTCGCCATCGTCAATCCGAACCGCGAGGACGATCTATCGGGGCAGGGGCATCTTTGCGCGGCCGGCGTCGTGTTCCTCACGCTCGTGCGGCTCACCAGCATTCTCAGGGCCGCGGGTCGGCGCGACATGCCCGATCTTCTGGCCATGCTCGATCTCGTCGCGCTCGCCACCATCTGCGATGTCGTGCCGCTGGTCGGCGTCAATCGAGCCTTCGTCGCCAAGGGGCTGGTCGCCATGCGGCAGATGCAGTCTCCGGGCCTTTCGGCGCTGGCGCGTGCGGCGCGTATCGGTGAACCGCTCGACACGTTTCATCTCGGCTTCCTGATCGGCCCGCGCATCAATGCCGGCGGGCGCATCGGCGATGCGGCCCTTGGCGCACGGCTCCTGACCTCCATGGAGGCCGGGGAGGCCGGCGAGATCGCCGCGAAGCTCGACCAGCTCAACCAGGAACGCCAGGCCATGGAGCAGGTGATGCTGGCAGCCGCCCGCGACGAGGCGGATGCCGAGCTTGCCCGAGGCGACGGACCTGCAATCCTCGTGACCGCGAGCGATGGCTGGCATCCGGGCATCGTCGGGCTCATCGCCGCGCGGCTCAAGGAACATGCGCGCCGGCCGGCCTTCGCGATTTCGTTCAACGCCAATGGTGTGGGGACCGGGTCAGGCCGCTCGATCAGCGGCGTCGATCTCGGGCGGCTCGTGCGCGATGCGGTCGATTCCGGGCTCTTGGTCAAGGGCGGCGGCCATGCGATGGCGGCGGGCCTGACCGTGAAGCGCGAGATGCTTGGCCAGCTACGCGCGTTCTTCGAGGAGCGGGCCGCGGAATCGGTCGCGAAGCTGCGCGCCGACGAGACGCTGTCGATCGATGCGGCGCTCTCCGCTGATGGCGCCACGATCGACCTCGTCGACACGCTTGCAAGCGCCGGGCCGTACGGGCCGGGCCACCCCGCGCCGATTCTCGCGCTCCCGCGCCATCGAATCCGCAGCGCGCGCGAGGTCGGCAACGGGCATGTGAAGGTCGATCTGCGATCGGAAGCCGGCGGCACCATCCAGGCGATCGCCTTTCGCGCGGCCGACAGCGATTTGGGCCGGTTCCTGTTTTCCAACCAGGGCAATCTTGTTCACGTCGCGGGGCAACTCGCCGCCAACTACTGGAACGGCAGCCGCACGGCGCAGTTGCGCATCACCGACGCGGCGGCTGCAGGATAGGTTGGTACGTCCTTCGAGGCTCGCTTTGCTCGCACCTCAGGATGAGGAAGGTTGGCGCGGGGCCGCATCGTTTCCGGAAAGCAACTTCAAGATGCCTTGCGGGGATTTCATATCCTGAACCAGCAGCGCGGTTGGCACCATCATCTCTCATCCCGAGGTGCGAGCGCAGCGAGCCTCGAAGGACGCACCACTCCTACTCGCCCGGCTGCAGCTGTTCGCCTGATGCCTGGCGAAGCTCGCGGTCGAGTCGCTTTTCCTCTTCCACTTTCGGCGTCACGAAGCGGCCGAGGAGGAGGTAGGCGATGGGGGTGAGGTAGAGGGTGGCGATCGTCGAGAGACCGAGGCCGCCGACGATGACCCAGCCGAGCGCGACGCGCGCCTCGGCTCCGGCGCCAGTTGCGGCTACCAGCGGCACCGCGCCGACGACGGTGCACAGCATCGTCATCATGACCGGGCGCAGGCGGATATTGCTGGCCTCCTCGATCGCTTCGCGGACCGGCATGCCGCGGTCGCGCAGCTGGTTGGCGAATTCCACGATCAGGATGCCGTTCTTGGCCATCAATCCCACAAGCAGCACCAGGCCGATCTGGCTGTAGACGTTGAGGCTCGTGCCGGTGAGCAGCAGCGCGTAGACGGCGCAGGCGAGGCCAAGTGGCACGGTCGCCATGATGATGATGGCCGACACGAAGCTTTCGAACTGCGCGGCGAGCACCAGCAGGATGATGATGATCGCGAAGCCGAAGGTCAGCGCCATGCCGCCGGACGTCTCGCCGAGGCTTGCCGCTTCGCCAAGCGGGATCACGCGCTGGCCGGGCTCGAGCGTCGTCGCGGCAAGCCGCTCGACCTCTACAAAGGCGTCGGCAAGCGCGAAATCCGGCGCCAGCGCCGAGGTGATGCCGACGGAGCGCTGCTGTTCCTCGCGCCGCAGGCTCGGAGGCACGGCCTGCTCCTGGAGAGTGGCGATCGTGGCCATCGGCACGAAGCGGCCGTCGCCGGTGCGCAGGAAGATGTTTTCCATATCGGTCGCGTCGTTGACCGGATTGGTGGTCGAGACGAGCTTGATGTCGAAGGCGCGGTCGTCGACGAAGACCGACCCGATCTCGCGGCCGTCCAGCATCGCCTGCATGGCTTCCGCCAGACCGTCAATCGCGATGCCTAGGTCGGCGGCCCGCTCGCGGTCGATCGAAACCGCGAGCTGCGGCTGCGTCGTCTGGTCCGACAGGCGCGCCTGCTGGAAGCGTGGATCCTGCTGCATGGCTTCGACCAGCGCCAGCGCGGAGGTATTCAGGCTTTGGAAGTTGTTGCCGACGATTGCGAAGGACAGCCCGTTGCCGGCGCCACGGATGCGAAGCGAGTTTGGCTGGAAGGAAAATGCACGGATGCCGGGCAGCTGCTCGGCGGCTGCGGTAATGTCGGCTAGGATCTCCGCCTGGCTGCGATCGCGCTCGCCCCAGGGCGCCAGAGACATGACGATGAAGCCCGAATTCTGGGAGCCACCCTGGCCAGCGATCGAGAAGGTCGAGCGGATTTCACCGCTGTCGCGGAGCGGCTGGATGCGAGCCTCGAGCTCGCGCATGTTGCGCGACAGATAATCGAGGCTCGACCCTTCCGGTCCCTGGATCCGCACGAAAGCGCCAGCGCGGTCTTCCGGCGGCGTGAGTTCGGAGCGAATCGTGCCGAAGAGCGCGGCGGCGACGCCGGCAAATGCCAGCGCGACGACGATGACGACGACCGGCGCATTCAGGCACGCGGCGAGCGTGCGGCGGTAGGTGCCTGCGAGCATGCCGCCGAAGCGCGCCATTGCGCCCGTCTTCTCGCTCTCCTTGTGCTCCTTCATCATGCGCGAGGCGAGCATGGGGCAGAGCGAAAGCGCGACGATGGACGACAGGAAGACTGCGATCGCGAGCACGAATCCGAACTCGCGGAAGAGGCCGCCGGCCTGTCCCGGCAGGAAGGACAGTGGAACGAAGACGGCAACGAGGGTCGCCGTCGTCGCAACGACGGCAAAGAACACTTCCTGCGTGCCGAGCACGGCGGCCGCGCGCGGACCCATGCCCTCGTTGCGGCGGCGCACGATGTTTTCAAGCACCACGATCGCGTCGTCGACGACAAGGCCGGCGGCGAGCACGAGTGCCAGCAGGGTCAGGATGTTGATCGAGAAGCCGGCCAGATAGATCGCCGCGACGGTGCCGATCATGGCCACAGGCATCGCGATGCCGGGGATGAAGGTCGCGCGCCAGTCCCACAGAAACAGGAAGATGATCAGCAGCACCACGCTGACCGAGATGGCGAGCGCGATCTCGACCTCGTGGATGGCGCCTTCGATGAAGACCGCATCGTCGCTGGTGATGAAGATATCGACGCCTTCAGGCAGCGTCGGCTGGATGGTGGCGACGACGTCCTCGACGCCTTGCGAAATCTGGAGCGTGTTCGACTGTGCCTGGCGCAGGATGCCGAGGCCGATGCCCGCCTGGCCGTTGGCGCGCAGTTCGGACTGGCCGATATCAGCGCCGAGCGTCACGCGGGCGACATCGCGCAGATAGGCGGTCTCGCTGATCGGTAGCGCCTCGAAGGCTTCGGGCGTCGCTACCGTGGCGGTCGTGCGCACAACGAGGTTCTGCGCGCTGGAGGTAAGCGAGCCGGCCGGCGTGTCGAGAGCGACGGATGAGAGCGCAGCGCGGATGTCGCCGACCGTAAGGCCGAGGCTCGCCAGCCGGCCCTGGTCGATGTCGACGCGGAAGATCTTGGCGCGGTCGCCGTTGATCTGCACGTCCGCAACGCCCGGGATCGCTGCGAACTGGTCGATGATCTGGTCTTCGACCAGAACCGTCATGTCCTCGATGCTCATCGTGGTCGAGGTCATTGCGAGACGCACGACCGGCTGGGCGTCGGAATCCGCCTTCACGATGCGCGGTGCGTCGGCGGAGGCCGGCAGCTGGTTCTGGATGCGGCTGATTGCGTCGCGGATGTCCGACGCGGCGGTGTCGAGATCGATATTGTCTCGAAACTCGGCCGTGACGCGCGAGCGGCCGAAGGAGGACGAGGACGACATCGAGTTGAGCCCGGGCACGCGAGCGACGGCGCCTTCGATCCGGCCCGTGATCTCGCGGTCGATCGATTCCGCGGAAGCACCGGAATAGTCGGTCTGGATGGAGATGACCGGCTGGTCGACGTCGGGCAATTCGCGGATTTCCACCCCGACGAACGCCGCAAGGCCGGCCACCACGATCAGCGTGTTGATGACGAAGGCAAAAACGGGCCGGCGGACGAAGAGCGCGGCAATACCCTTGCCGGCGGAGCGGTTGTCTTCCTCGGTCATCGGTCTCTCCGCTTACGAGCCGGTGGCGACGGCTGCGGGTTCGGTCTCGGCGGTGGGGACGGGTGCCGGCTCGCGGGCCGCGATGTTGAGCTGCGCGCCCTCGCGGACGTTGTGGATGCCTTCGGTGACGACGGTCACGTCCGTGGCAAGGTCACCGGAAATGAGGACGCTGTCCGAATTGCGCTGCACGATGCGGACTGGAACACGCCGAGCGGCACCGTCCTGGACCTGCCAGACAAAGGAGCCTTGCGAATCCCACTGGATCGCGAGCGGGTCGACGGACGGATACTGGTCGCCGGGGAACCGCATCTCGACCTGGAAGGACATGCCGGCGCGCAGGGCATCGTTGTCGTTTGCGACCGCTGCCTGCACCTGCAGGGTGCGGCTGGCGGCATCGATGCGGTTGTCAATCGCCGCGACGGTTCCCTCGAACGCCTCGCCAGCCCTTGCGACCGTATTCGCGGCAACTGGCATGCCGACGTCGATCATGGTCGCGAAACGCTCCGGCACCCAGAAGTCGATCAGGATGCGCGAACGGTCATCGATCGAGGTTATCTGGGTCTGCTCGGTGACGAGATTTCCCGGCGATACGGGAAGAATTCCGACGATACCGGCGATCGGCGTAAGGATCGAACGACGTTCCAACGCCAGCTCGGCGTCGCGCAAGGCCAGTTCGGCGTTGCGGACGGCAAGCTGCACCTCGGTCAGTTGAACCTCGGTGGCCGTATTGGACTGGCGCAGGGATTCGATGCGGCCGAGCCGGGCGCGGGCGTCTTCGAGCGTCAGGCGCGCGCGATCGACCGCGATTTCCTCGGCTTCGGAATCGAGCCGCGCGATGACGTCCTGCGCGGCGACACGGTCGCCCGAGCGGACCGCGATCTCGACGAGCCTGCCGGAGACGGCCGGCGTCACGGTCACGGTCTGGGTGGCGCGTCCGGTGCCGATGGCCTGGAGGCGGTCATTGATGGTCGCCATCTCGACGGCTTCCACCGTGACCAGCCCGCCGCCTCCCTGGCCGCCGCCACGACGCTGCGGCGTCTGGCCAGCCTGGGGAGCATCGCCTTGGGGAGCGGCAAGCTGCGCCGGAACGTCGATGCCGAGCGCGGCAAGCGCCTGACTGGTGCCCGGGACGAAGCGAATCGCGACGCCGGCGGCAACGAGAAGGAGGACGATGCAGATCGCCAGCTGTTTCCACCAGGCCATACGGTTCTCCGAGCAAGCATTCGAGCCTGTCCTCCCAGCGGCCCGAACGCGTGAAAATCACCTCGGCGGGGTATACGCCACCCCGAGGCCTCTGGTTGCCGTTATCGCCTGTAAACTTGCAGCGAGCACGGCCTTTATCATTAAATATCCGTAATACGTGGCGGCTCAGCGCCGGGTCGTTGCGGGCGCGGGCGCTCCGACGATCCCATTTGCGGGCTTCGTCGCGACGTGAAGTGCAATCGCATATTGCGCGAGCAGGCCAGCGATCACGAAGAGCGCAGTCTGCAGCGTGTTCGTGCCAAGATATTCGCAGATCACCTGGATGAGAACCGCGAGCACGGAACCGGCGGCAAACACGTGCAGGCCGTTGCGTCCCATGAGCGCCATCGGCTCGAAGACGCGATGCGCCATGATGCGGGCAAGCGGCGCGAAATAGACGAGCACGTAAGCGACGGCGAGGATGTGCAGGAGGCGCGGCAGCGCCAGGAACGTCTTGTCGAACCCGCCGATGAAAAAGGGGAGGACGTCGCGGCCCGGCAGCCCGCCCATGCCGAAACGAACCCAGAGAAAACTCAGGCCGAGGAACAGCAGCGCGGCCAGCGCTATCCGCCAGTCCTGCGGCACGAGACGGCCCCCGCGCTTCTTCTCGATGCCAACCGCAAGGCCGATCGCGAACAGAAGCTGCCAGGCGATCGGGTTGAAGAACCAGCCGCCTTCGTTCGGGAAGTTCGGCAGGTTCAGTCGAAACAGGCCTGCCGCAAGCCATATGGCCACGGCGATGCCGAGCATCAGCGGGATGCTTCGACGAGCGATCCAGACATAGGCGGGCATTGCCAGCAGCAGCACCATGTAGAGCGGCAGGATGTTGAAATAGCCGAACTGGTGGCCGAGCGTTGGCAGGCCGATCAGCGCCTCGACCGGTTGGCGCACCAGCGGCATGAAGTTGATGCCGCGGATCGTGTCGGTCGAGCCGAGCCAGAACGCGCCGACGATGAGGATCCCCAGAGCCATCGCGCTGATCAGGATGTGGGTGAGGTAGAGCTTGCGCGCCCTGCGCCAGCTTTTTGCGGCTGCTTCCGCGAATGGCAGCCGGTCGAAGGCGCCGGAATAGGCAAGGGCGGCGGCGATGCCGGACATCAGCACGAAGCCCTCGGCAGCGTCGGAGAAGCCGAAGTTCCGGGACGTCAGCCGTTCGAGCACGTTCCCCGGCACGTGGTTGATGAAGATCATCACCAGAGCGATGCCGCGCAAGACGTCCAAACGATGATCGCGGCGCGAGAGGGGCGCCCTTGGCTGAATTGGCATGATCCGCCTAACGCGCGACGACAGCGTCGGGTTGCGGATTACCCTGCACAGGTTCGACGACCGCCGGTTCGCTGCGCCATCCGGCGAGGATCGCGGCTTGCTCGGCGAGGATCGCGGGGCGGTCGAGTTCTCCATCCGAGGTGAACAGGGCCGAACGATCAAAGCGGAGCGATGTCAGGCGGATAAGGAGTGGCGCAGCCATCAGCGGCACGCAAACCGGGAGCAGCCAATAGTAGAGGTCAGGCGCGAATTCGAGCGTCGCGGCCATGACGACGAAGCCGGTCGCGCTGATCCACCAGGAGGCGTCCCAGGCCTCGCGCAGCGATACGGAGCCGGCCTCGCGGTTCGAGGCGGGCCAGCCGCCGTCGAGCCCCATCAGGACCTGGAGTACGGAGCGGGTCTGGAACATCAGCATCACGGGTGCGAGCATGCTCGACCAGAGGATCTCGACGATGACGCTCGTGGCAACCCGCAGCGTGCCGCCGTAGCGACGATTGGCCCCGGTGATCAACCCGCGCAGGATGATGAGCAGTTTCGGCCCGATCAGAACGGTGGCGACGCCACCGAGCAGAAGCAGGGCCTGGGCCATCTCGACCCGCGGGAAGACGGCCGGCATGTCCGGGTTGGGGAAATAGTTCGGTTCGGTGATCGTCGCCGAGGCAATGAGGCTGATGATCAGGAAAATCGCCCACAGCGGGGAGGCGAGGTAGGCCATGATGCCCTGGACGAGCGTGAAGCGGCTCCAGAGCTTGAGGCCCGGTGCAGGAACGATCCGCGCATGCTGGAGATTGCCCTGGCACCAGCGCCGGTCGCGCTTTGCGTAGTCGACGATGTTCTCGGGGCCTTCCTCGTAGGAACCCTCAAGATCGGTATCGAGGCGCACGATCCAGTCGTGCTTTGCGAGAAGTGCGGCCTCGACATAGTCGTGGCTGAGCACATGGCCGCCGAAGGGCGGCTTGCCGCTCAGCGCCGGCAGGCCGCAGGATTGCGCGAAAGCGCGTGTGCGTACGATGGCATTGTGGCCCCAGAACGGGCCTTCCTCGCCCTGCATCGTTTGAATGCCGCGAGCGAAGTTCGGCGAGAAATAGGATGCAGCGAACTGGACCGTCCGACCGAAGAACGAGCGGGCACGGATGATCTTGGGCAGGCTCTGGAGCAGGCCGAGCCGCGGCTCGAGATCCATGCGCCGGACCATCTCGACGATGGTCGTGCCTTCCATCAGGCTGTCGGCATCGAGGATCAGCAGATATTCGTAGCGCGCGCCGGACTGCCGGATGAAATCGGCGATATTGCCAGCCTTCTTCCCGATATTGGCCGTACGGCGGCGATAGTAGATCGGGATGCCGGTCGTGTTCTCGGCAACGAGGCGGTCGTACCACTCGACCTCGCGTGCGCCGATCTCGGCAGACGTTGTGTCGGACAGGATCGCGAACTCGAACCGGTCGCCGTCACCGGTCCGCGCCAGGCTCGCCGCCATTGCGGCGACGTGGGAGAAGGTCTTGGCGGGGTCCTCGTTGTAGATCGGCACGAGAATCGCGGTCATGAAGTCCGGATTGAGCGGCGCCTTGCCCGCGCCTTCCGGCACCGCGTCGGCGGCGAAGACGCCGTTGAAGCCGATCGCCGCGCCCCAGGCGAGCCACGCCACCGACAGCGCGAGAAGCGCGACGCGCGCGTAGTCGAGCGGCTGGCCGCCATCCGCAAACAGCACGTTTGTCGCGAGCGCTCCCGCAATGATCGCGGAGCCTCCGGCGAAAACGGCTGCAAGGGTGCGGCGCGGGATGTGCATTACGGTCGGGGGCCTTGTGCCCCCTTACTTCCAGACGAGCCAGGGCATGACCACCAGGCGCCAGATCGGCGTCGAGCGGCTGCGTTCGAGCTGCTGGTCGGGCATGGCCATCGGCGCTACGGGCAAAGCCGCGCGGGCATGGTCAGGTCGTACGGTCTGATCGGTCATGATCAAGGCTTCCACTGGTAGGCCCAGGTTTCGGATATGCGCGCATCGGCGAGCGTCAGATGGGCACTGAACTCCACCGGGTCAACGGCATTGGCGACATCGATGAAAATGCGCCATCTGCCGTTTTCGGTGAGCCGCGCGACATTGCTGTGCACGAGCTCGGCATTGGTGACAGCAAGCTGCGCCTCGACGGCATCGCCGTCGCGCAGGTTCGCAAGCATCCCCCCTTCGAAATCGACCACGAACTTCTTTGTTCCCTCGACGGGTGTGGCGCCGGCATTGCCACCGTGGCCGCCACGCACCGCAACGACGCGGGCGAGCGCGGGATCCTCGGCGAGCGTGCCCCACCGCATCCGGTAGAGCAGTTCCATCTCCTGGCCGGGCTCGACATCGGCCTCCGGCGTCCAGAAGGCAACGATGTTGTCGTTGACCTCCAGGTCCGTCGGGATTTCCACGAGGACGATCGACCCGCGGCCCCAGTCGTTGATCGGCTCGATGAGCAGCGACGGGCGACGCTCGTAGCTCGCCTCGGCGTCCTGGTAGCTGTCGAAGTAACGATCACGCTGGTAGAGACCGAAGGCGCGCGGCGACTGCTCGCCGAACACCGACAGGCCGAGCCGCGGCGGGTTGTTGAGCGAGCGCCAGACCTCTTCGCCCGAGGCACGGACGATCTTCAAGCCGTCGCTGTCGTGCACCTGGTTGCGATAGTCGTCGAAGTCCGAGCGGTTGTTCTCGGCAAACAGGAACATCGACGTCATCGGCGCGATGCCGACACGCTCGACACGATCGCGGAAGAAAATCCGCGCCGCGACTTCCATCACGGTCTCGGTGCCGGGGGTGATGCGGAACTCGTAAGCGCCGGTTACGCGGCGGCTGTTCATCGCTGCGTAGATGAGGATACTGCGGTCACCCTCGGCCGGCCGCTGGATGTAGAAATCGCTGAAGGCCGGAAATTCTTCGCCCGATGCGGTCGCCGTGTCGATCGCCAGGCCGCGCGCCGACAGGCCGTAAATGCTGTTGCGGCCAAGCGCGCGGAAATAGCTGGCGCCGAGGAAGGAGACGAGCTCGTCATAGACGTCGGCACGGTTCAGCGGGTTGTGCAGGCGGAAACCCGCGACGCCCGGCAGGTCGAGGCCTGCGAAAGCCTGCTCGTCAAGCGGCGGACGGTACTCGAAGTCGCTACCCTTGAACTGGACGACGCGCTCACGGCCATCGACGATCTCGTGGATGCGGACAGGGACGGCAAAAAGCCAACCCATGTGGAAGGCCTGCAGCTGGAACTGTCCGGCCTCGCGCCACAGCGCATGGTCCGGGCGATAACGGATGGCGCGGTGGCCGTCATAGTCGAGATCGGCAAGCGGCCCGGGCAGATCTGAAGCCGGCTCGGAATAGGATTCGGCCGCCATGGCGCGCATGCGGTCGGTCAGAATGTCGAAGGAGAAGTCCTGGTCGGCGGCGGGAGTCGGCTGTGCAGCCGCATCCTGAGCAATAACGGAAGCAGGGAAGGCGGCAGCGGTCAAAGCGAACAGCGAGGCTGTTCCGCTGAGGATAAAATTTCGGCGGTTCATACGTACTTTCCCGAGCGGGGATTGGACGGCCGCGCTTCTGAAGCGGCCTCACGGCTATTTTATGACGACGGACGCACCGCAGCAATATGCTGCAGTGCGGCAAACGACTGAAATTTAATGGGGTTCCACGGGCGGAGATAAACTAAAGCAACGTCCGGTCACGGATCGTGATCGGCCCGCTTTCTGCCTAAATCGGCGTCACGGCGCAGCAGAAACACGCCTCACCGTCGGTTGGTTCCTCACGGGCTGCATCGACGGCAACAAAAAACGCTCCGACGGCCTCGTCCTGAGCGTCCTCGTCCATACCGAGAGCCGACAGGCGGGCGCGCATTTCCTCTGCCAGCCCGTCGCAGACGAGATCGACGGCGACATCGTCGGCGGCGACACGGTCCAGCTGCCTGGCGGCACGGCGCACGAGCGCGGTGCGGCGCGCATCGGGAAAGGCGACCACGCTGGAGACGGGCGCGGTAACGTCCTGGATGGCGGGCTGGGCTTTCATGTCGTCTCCGGTCGGCTGCTCTGGCTGCCAACGGCGAATCATGGCCTGGCAGTCCCTGCACGATGTGCCGACAGGGTTGACGAGTTGTTACCGCCCGACAGCCGCCTGGTTCATTTGCCAGACCGACAGGTTGAGCGCGCCGGCAATCGTGACCCAGACGAGGTAGGGCAGGAAGAGGAGGCTCGCCGTGGTCGAGACGGGAATGGCCGCTACCGCGAAGGCCGCGACGCTGAGCCAGAGCAGGACAACGTCGACAAAGGCGAGGTCCATGCGCCGGCGGCCGAAGAAGAGCCAGGACCACATGGCGTTGAGCACGAGCTGCGCACCCCAGAGGAAAATCGCGGGTCCCGGCCCGGCCTCGCGCCACACTAACCAGCCGGCAATGGCGATCATGATGTAGAGGACGGTCCAGACCGGGCCGAACGCCCAGTTCGGCGGCGTCCAGCTCGGCTTGCGCATCTGCGCATACCAGGCGCCCGGCTGAAAGAGGATGCCGGTCGAAGCGGTCGCCACCACCAGGGCGAAAAATACGAGAAGCGTCCAGTCCAACGCAGAACCCCTTGTTCGTCCGTGTTCAGGACCGCGAGACCATACGCGCGATCCGGGTTTCCAGATCGTCGGGAGGCCGAATGCCGAGAAACCCCTTCAGTTTGAAGCCGACGCCAGTGTGGGCGGGAAACGCGCCGGGCGCCATCCGTACTTCCTCGAAGAACAGGATGTTTCGGCTGCCGTCCCGATTGCGCGTGGTCACCGGATCGACGAAACGGTTGGTCGGCACCTCCTCGATGCGCGGCGTCGTTCCGCCGACGAGCAGGATCGCGCGGCGGTCGGTGAGGCCATAGATGACCTGGCGGGCTTCGACGAACCGTCGCCAGGGCGTCGACAGCACGCCGGCAAAGACGAGCAGGATCGGCAGGCCGACCGCAAGCACGAGTATCCTGGCGAGCCCGGCTTCGTTCCAGCCCAGCCAGCCTCCGCCCACGATCACCATCGCAATGGCAAGCCCGATGGCAGCGATGGCGGCAATGGCGAGCTTGGGGCCCGCCTCGCTCAGCGCATAGGGCAGTGGCGCCGGGCAGCCGGCCCAGATCAGTCGCTCGTCGCGGGCGAGATGGCTTGTCAGTTCGCGAACGATGCGCGGTTCCATGGGCCAGCGTTAGAAAAGCTCCGGCGCGGTGTGTCAATGTCGCTTTGCGATAGCAGCCTCGCCCTTGTAGCCTGCCGGCGACGATCTGAAGGCGATGATCATGAAGGACAGGCTCGGGCTTACCCTTTCCGGCGCGGATGCCGAGGCGCGCGATCGATACGAGGCGGCGCTGGGCGGGCTCCAGCGCTTCACCGGCGATCCGGTGGCGCTGGTCAACGAGGCGATCGCGCGGCGACCGGACTTCGCGATGGCGCATGCGCTGAAGGGCTATCTCTACGGGCTCTCCACGGAGGCCAGCGCGCGCAAGGTGGCGGCAGCCTGCGCGGCTGCGACGCTCGACCATGCCCGCACAGACCGCGAGCGCGCGCATGGCAAGGCGCTGGCGGCGCTGGCAGCGGGCGGATGGCATGCGGCTGGCGCGATCCTCGAGGACGTCGCCATCGACCATCCGCTCGACGCGCTCGCCATCCAGGCAGGCCACCAGATCGATTTCTTCACAGGCAATGCGCGGCTTCTGCGCGAGCGGGTCGCGCGCACCCTGCCGGCATGGGACGAGGCCATGCCCGGCTATCACGCGATCCTCGGCATGCATGCCTTCGGCCTGGAGGAAACCGGCGACTATTGCCGAGCCGAGGCGCAGGGGCGGCGCGCGATCGAACTTGAGCCGCGCGACGGATGGGCACGGCACGCGGTCGCGCATGTGATGGAAATGCAGGGCCGCCATGCCGACGGCATCGCCTGGATGCGCGGGAGCGTTGATGACTGGACCGGGGAATCGTTCCTTAAGGTCCACAATTGGTGGCACCTGGCGCTGTATCATTACGAGCTTGGCGACCACGCTGCCGTGCTCGACCTCTATGACGGGCCGATCCGAGGGGAGGGGCGCCCGATCGCGCTCAACCTCGTCGACGCCTCGGCGCTGCTGTGGCGGCTTTATCTCGGCGGCGTATCGGCCGGCGATCGTTGGTCGGCCCTGGCATCGGCGTGGGAGCCGCTGGCGGGGCGGACCGATTATGCCTTCAACGATGCGCACGCCATGATGGCCTTCGTCGGCGCCGGGCGCGGGGGCGACGATCTTCTGGCGCGGCTCGAAGACAGCGCCGCATCGGCCGGCGACAATGCCGGGTTCACGCGCGATGTCGGCTTGCCTTTTGCGCAGGCGATCCGCGCATTCGGCGATGGGGACTATGCGGGGGCCGTCGGCTTGCTGAGCCCCTTGCGTGCGATTGCGCACCGCTTCGGCGGCAGCCACGCCCAGCGCGACGTCCTCGACCTGACGCTGATCGAGGCGGCGCTGCGCAGCGGGCAACCGGCGCTGGCCCGCGCCCTTGTGGCCGAGCGCGTCGACCTCAAGCCCGACAGCCCGCTATCCGCGCTTTTCGCAAGCCGCGCGGGAATCGAGCCGCTGCGCCTGCGCATTTAATGCGAGCCTTGGAATAATTCATAGGCAGCCTCCCGGTCTGCTGTTAAGACGACAGGCGATGGGTCCCGCAGGGATGCCGGCAGAGGAGTGCCGGCGGCGGTCCCGCGGGAGGATTTCCATGTATCTCGGGCTCGATCTCGGCACGTCCGGCGTCAAGGCGATGCTGATCGACGCGCAGCAGGCCGTCATCGGTTCGGCGACCGCTCCGCTCGACGTATCCCGCCCGCAGCCCGGCTGGTCGGAGCAGCACCCCGCAGACTGGATCTCGGCGAAGGAAAGCGCGATCGACGCGCTCTGCCGCGACCACCCGCAGGCGCTCGCGGCAGTCCGCGGCATCGGGCTCTCAGGCCAGATGCATGGCGCCACCGCGCTCGACGCGGACGACCGAGTGCTGCGGCCCTGCATTCTGTGGAACGATACGCGCAGCCATCGCGAGGCGGCCGAGCTCGACGCCGATCCGCGTTTCCGCGCCGTCTCGGGCAACATTGTCTTTCCGGGCTTCACCGCGCCCAAGATCGCGTGGATCGCACGGCACGAGCCCGAGCTTTTCGCCCGCATCCGCAAGGTCCTGCTGCCGAAGGACTATCTGCGGCTCTGGCTCACCGGCGAGCACGTGTCCGAAATGTCGGACGCCGCCGGCACATCCTGGCTCGACGTCGGCACGCGGCGCTGGTCGGGCGAACTGCTCGCCGCAACCGGGCTAACCGAGGACCACATGCCGCGGCTCGTCGAAGGCTCGGACGTGTCGGGAACGCTGCGCGATCAGTTGCGCGAGCGCTGGGGCATGGCGAACGCCGTCGTCGTTGCCGGCGGGGCAGGGGATAATGCGGCATCGGCCTGCGGCATCGGCGCGGTGGCCGAAGGGCAGGCCTTCCTGTCGCTAGGCACGTCGGGCGTGCTTTTTGCGGCGAACGATCGCTTCCGCCCCAATGCGGAGAGCGCCGTGCACGCCTTCTGTCATGCGCTACCCAATGCCTGGCACCAGATGGGCGTGATGCTCTCGGCGAGCGATTGTCTCAGCTGGCTCGCCGGCGTGCTCGGCGAAAAGCCCGGCGCACTCACCGCCGCGCTCGGCGATACGCTGACCGCGCCCGCGCGGCCGATCTTCCTGCCCTATCTTTCGGGCGAGCGGACGCCGCACAACGAACCGCAGAGCTTCGGCTCATTTGTCGGGCTGTCGCATGCCAGCGACAAGGCCGTTTTGACGAAGAGCGTGCTCGAAGGCGTGGCGTTCGGCCTGCGCGACAATCTCGCCGCGCTGCAGGAGGCAGGCACGCAGGTCGGCCGCGTTACGGCAGTCGGCGGTGGATCGCGCTCATCGCTTTGGCTGGAGACGATCGCGACGGTGCTTGACGTTCCGGTCGACCTGCCCGCCGAAGGCGATTTCGGCGCCGCACTCGGCGCTGCGCGCCTCGGCCTGATCGCCGCCGAAGGCGCGGACCCGCTCGCCATCTGCACCCCGCCCAGGACGGCAACGACGATCGAGCCCAACCGCGCGCTCGCGCCGGCGTTCCTGGAGGCGTGGCACCGCTTCCGCGCGCTTTATCCGGCTGTGAAGGGAGCATGGGGGTAGAGGTTCGGAGCCTCGCAACCGATCGTTAAGACCTGCGGCCGGTTGAGAGAAATCATCTCAAAACGGCCCTGCAAACGCCTCGCGCCTGTCTTCCTGCTGCCATGGGTCGTGGACTATTTACCGCGCCATGAGCGCAGACGGGCAGAATCACGACATGGCATTCGACAAAACGGGCGAGGCATCGTTCGTCGATGCGCTGATTTCGCTCGCCGAAACGGTCGCTGCGCCTGAAGTTGAGGTCTCCGAGCCGCCGCCGCGCCGGCTCGAGGCGGAGCTTGCCAAGAAGCTTCGTGCGGCGCTGCGGCAGGGCGGGGCTGCGCGTCGCGCCGCCTGATCACTGGACCACGAAGAAGTCCTCGATCCTGGTGGCGGCTGCCTTCAGTTCCGGCAGGGCGCGGTCTTGCAGTTCGGCAACGCTCATCCGTCCGCTCTGCGTCGAGACGTTGATCGCAGCAGCCACGTGACCGGCACGGTCGCGCACCGGCACGGCGATGGAGCGCAGTCCGATTTCCAGTTCCTCATCGACGATCGCATAGCCGTCGGCGCCGGCCCTGCGGATCAAACCTCGCAGCACGGTTCCGTCGGTGACGGTCTTCTGGTTTCGCGAGGTCAGGGTTGCAGAGGCGAGGTAGGCGTCGAGCGCGGTGTCGTCGAGATCGGCGAGCAGCACGCGGCCCATCGAGGTGCAGAAGGCCGGCAGCCGCGTGCCGACATGAAGCGCGACGCCGACGATCCGGGCGCCGGTTACGCGCTGGACGTAGACGACTTCCTCGCCCGACAGGATCGCGGCCGAGCAGCTTTCGTTCAGCGCCTCGGACACCTTGCGCATGAAGGGCTCGGCAAAGGTCCAGAGCGATGCGCCGGCCAGCCATTGGCGCGACAGCGCGATGAGCTTCGGCGACAGCCGAAAGGCGCGGCCGTCCTGCTCGGCAAAGCCTGAGGCGACGATCGACAGGAGCAGGCGCCGCGCGCCCGCGCGCGTCAGCCCGGCGATGCCGGCGACTTCGGTCAGCGTCAGCCCGCGCGGGTGAGCGGCCAGGATTTCGATGACGGTAAGGCCCTTTTCCAGCGAACCGACGCGGTCCTGCCGAGGCTCGGCCTCACTTGACTTCACGGGTGCGTCCATCTAGTCAGTATTGCATGCAATACTCATGTTCGCAATGCGAACTTTATGGAAGTGTAGAGGTGGGGGAGTTCCTCGCATGAACAAGGTCTACCCAAGCATAGAGAGCGCGCTCGATTGCGTCGGCGACGGCATGTCGGTGATGATCGGCGGCTTCGGCGGCGCCGGCGCCCCGATCGAGCTGATCCACGCGCTTGTCGAGCGCTACAAGGCAACGGGATCGCCGGGCAACCTGACCGTCATCAACAACAATGCGGGCAATGGCGCGGTGGGCATCGCGGCCATGATCTATGCCGGCATGGTGTCGAAGATGGTGTGCTCGTTCCCGCGCTCGTCTGACCCGAAGGCCTTCACGGACCGCTATCTGGCGGGCCAGATGGAGCTGGAGCTCGTGCCGCAGGGCACGCTTGCCGAGCGCATTCGCGCTGGCGGGGCGGGCATTCCGGCCTTTTACACGCCGTCGAGCTACGGCACCGATGTCGCCGAGGGCAAGCCGGTCGCCGAGTTCGACGGGCGCTCGTACGTGCAGGAGCGCTGGCTGAAGGCCGACGTCGCCATCATCAAGGCCGAGACGGCCGACCGGAAGGGCAACCTCACCTACCGCAAGGCCGCGCGCAATTTCGCGCCGCTGATGGCGATGGCTGCGGCCACGACCATCGTGCAGGCGAGCCGCATCGTGGAGCCGGGCGCAATCGATCCTGAACACGTCGTGACGCCGGGCATCTTCGTCGACCGCATCGTCGAAGTGGCAAACCCGGCCCAGGAAGAAGCGCTTCTGCGCGAGGAGGCAAAGGCATGACGACCAAGCTTTCCAACGCGCAGATCGCCTGGCGCGCGGCGCAGGACATCCAGGACGGCGCCTATGTCAATCTCGGCATCGGCTTCCCGGAGATGGTCGCCAAGTTCAAGCCGGAAGGCCGCGAGGTCGTCTATCACACCGAAAACGGCGTTCTGGATTTCGGCGAGGCCCCGCCCAAGGGCGAGGAAGACTGGGATTTGATCAATGCCGGCAAGAAGGCCGTCACGCTCAATCCGGGTGCGTCCTTCTTCCACCACGCGGACTCGTTTGCGATGGTGCGCGGCGGGCATCTCGATGTCGCGATCCTCGGCGCCTACGAGGTTGCCGAGAACGGCGATCTCGCCAACTGGAGCACCGGGCCCGGCTCGGTGCCGGCCGTCGGCGGTGCGATGGACCTCGTGCACGGTGCCAAGCGCGTCTGCGTCATCACCGATCATGTCACCAAGCAGGGCCAGCCCAAGCTCCTGAAGCGCTGCAAGCTGCCGCTGACCGGCGTCGGCTGCGTGACGACGGTCTACACCAGCCTCGCGGTCGTGGAGATCGTGAACCAGCGCTTCGTGCTGCGCGAAAAGCTGCCTTCCATCAGCCTAGAGGAGCTTCAGGCCGTGACGGAGGCTACATTGGTGGTCGAAGGGACCATCAAGGATCTGATCGTCCCGGAGGTTTGACGTGACCGAAGCCTATATCTGCGACTATGTCCGCACGCCGATCGGCCGCTTCGGCGGCTCGCTGTCGTCGGTCCGTGCCGACGATCTCGGCGCGGTGCCGCTCAAGGCGCTGATGGAGCGCAACGCCTCCGTCGACTGGGCGGCGATCGACGACGTCGTCTTCGGCTGTGCCAACCAGGCTGGCGAGGACAACCGGAACGTGGCGCGCATGTCGCTGCTGCTGGCGGGGCTTCCGAAGGAAGTGCCGGGCTCGACGGTCAACCGTCTCTGCGGCTCGGGCATGGACGCGCTGATCATTGCCGCGCGCGCCATCAAGTCGGGCGAAGCGGAGCTGATGATCGCCGGCGGCGTTGAATCCATGAGCCGCGCGCCCTTCGTCATGCCGAAGGCGGACACCGCCTTCTCGCGCAACGCCGAGATCTACGACACCACGATCGGCTGGCGCTTCGTCAATCCGGTGATGAAGAAGATGTACGGCGTCGATTCCATGCCGGAGACCGGCGACAACGTCGCGATCGACTACAAGATCTCGCGCGAGGACCAGGACGCGTTCGCCGTGCGCAGCCAGGCAAAGGCAGCGGCTGCGCAGGCCAATGGCCGGCTCGCCAAGGAGATCGTGTCCGTCTCCGTGCCCCAGCGCAAGGGCGATCCGGTCGTCGTCGATGCCGACGAGCATCCGCGCGCGACCAGCATCGAGGCGCTCGCCAAGCTCAAGCCCGTCAACCGCATGGAGGGTGCCACCGTCACGGCGGGCAATGCGTCGGGCGTCAACGATGGTGCTGCCGCACTCATCGTCGCCTCCGAGGCGGCGGTGAAGAAATACGGCCTGACGCCGATCGCGCGCATCGTCGGCGGCGCGGCGGCAGGCGTCGCGCCGCGCGTGATGGGCATCGGCCCTGCGCCGGCCGCGAAGAAGCTCTCGGCGCGGCTCGGCCTCGCGCCGTCCGCATTCGACGTGGTCGAACTCAATGAAGCCTTCGCCTCCCAAGGCATCGCAGTGCTCCGCGACCTCGGCATCCCCGAGGACGCGGAGCACGTGAACCCGAATGGCGGCGCGATCGCCCTCGGCCATCCGCTCGGCATGTCGGGTGCGCGCATTGCCGGCACGGCAGCGCTCGAACTGCGCGAGCGTGGGGCGAAGCTGGCGCTCGCCACCATGTGCATCGGCGTCGGCCAGGGCATCGCGGTGGCGCTGGAGCGGGCGTGAAGGGTTAGGGCGGTTCGAGGTTTAGCGGGGCGCCCCCTCCACCATGCTTCGCATGGTCCCCCTCCCCCATCTAGATGGGGGAGGACCTAGGTTGCGGACGGCCTCGACGCGGATCCTCCCCCGTTCACGGGGGAGGGGGACCGCCGAAGGCGGTGGAGGGGGCGCTGCGCGATCGCTTCCACCCCATTTCTGGGCTGATCTAGGGGAACCTGATCTCCCACGGCGTCTCGAAAACGTACTCTTGGAGGTTCACGCCGTCGCCGCCGCGGTCGACGACCAGAAAATCCTGCGCCTCGCCGATCGGCGTCAGCACCGCGTGCCAGACATTGCGGTAGTAGTTCACGCCCTGGCCGGGGGCGGTGACGAAGACCTCGGGCCGGCCCGGCCTGCCCTCTTCGTCGGCACAGACGGCGACGAGGAACGGGCGCGGCGAGAGCGGCATGAAGGCCTGGCTGCCGAGCGGGTGGCGCTCGACCAGCGACAGCTTCATCGGAAACGCGTAGGGCTGACCACGAAACAGCGAGATCAGCACGCGCGCATTCGGCCCCGTCGCTTCCACGCGGGCGAGGTCGTGGATGCGCTGCGTCATGCCGGTATTGATCGGGTAGCGGACGGGTCCGTCGAAATCGATCACGTCGCCGAAGGGCGCGAAGGCCTCGCGGGTCAGCGGCTTCGTGACGAGGATGCGGCTCACGGCAGCCGGCCGCCGGGCCCGAGCTTTGCGTGGCGGTTCACGTCCTTGTAGAGCAGATAGCGGAACGGGCCGGGACCGCCGGCATAACAGGCCTGCGGACAAAACGCGCGCAGCCACATGAAGTCGCCCGCCTCGACCTCGACCCAGTCCCTGTTCAGCCGGTAGACCGCCTTGCCTTCGAGCACGTAGAGCCCGTGCTCCATGACGTGCGTCTCGGCAAAGGGGATCAGCCCGCCCGGCTGGAAGGTGACGATCGTCACATGCATGTCGTGGGCAAGGTCGTCGGGATCGACGAAGCGCGTCGTCGCCCAACGGCCTTCGGTGCCGGGCATCGGCGATGGCGACACGTCGCGCTCGTTGGTGAAGAGCGGGGCAGGGGTGTCGAGCCCGTCGACGGGCTCGTAGGACTTGCGGATCCAGTGGAAGCGGGAGGGCGTCGAGCCAGAATTCTTCAGAGTCCAGCCGCTGGCCGGCGGCAGCCAGGCAAAGCCACCCGCGCTCAAGATCGTGTCCTTGCCGTCGAGCGTAACGGTGATTTCGCCGTCCATGACGAAGAGCGCGGCCTGCGCCGTGCGATCCGTCTCCGGCCGCGTGCTGCCGCCACCGGGCTGCACTTCGAGGATGTATTGCGAGAAGGTCTCGGCAAAACCCGACAACGGGCGCGACAGGATCCAGGCGCGCGTGCCGTCCCAGAAGGGCAGGCGGCTCGTCACGATGTCCTGCAGCACGCCCTTCGGAATGACCGCATAGGCTTCGGTGAAGACGGCGCGGTCCGTCATCAGCTGCGTCTGCGGCGGGTGCCCGCCATGCGGGGCGAAATAGGTGGGCGCGGTTGTCATAGTGTGGAGGCGGGGCGTGTGGAGCCCCCCTTTGCCTTGCCGTCGAGCACTGCAGTACCCCCCTCTGGCCTGCTGGCCATCTCCCCCTCAAGGGGGGAGATTTGCCCTTCGATTGCACGCATCTCTTGGCCAACGACGGATGGGCGTTGAGATCGATATGAGTGATCTCCCCACTTGAGGGGGAGATGGCCGGCAGGCCAGAGGGGGGTGGGATCGAAGAGAGCGGTCATGCGGGCAGGATGTCCTTGAGCCGGATCGCGGCGATGCGCTCGACCTGGCGGCAGGCGGTTTCGAATTCGGTGTCGCGGTCATTGTCTACGCGGGCCTCGAAGGCGTCGAGGATCTGGCCCTTGCTCAGTCCGCGGACCGCAATGATGAAGGGAAAGCCGAACTTGCCGACATAGGTCTCGTTGAGATGCGTGAAGGTTGCGCGCTCCGCGTCCGTCAGCGCGTCGAGGCCAGCCGATGCCTGCTCGGCGGTCGATTCCGCCGACAGCCGTTTGGCCATCGCAAGCTTGCCGGCAAGGTCGGGATGGGCCTGCAGCACCTTGAGCCGCTCTTCCGGCGAGGCGGAGCGGAACATGCGCGTCAGTGCGTTGTGCAGGCCGCCCGCGCTGTCGTGGGCGGGGCCGAGCTCGAGATCGAAAGCGCGCTCGGCGATGAAGGGCGAATGCTCGAAGATCGAGCCGAAACGCGCGACGAAATCCTCGCGTCCCATGCGACTCGGGCGCAGCGTCGGCGCCTCGTAGGGGTGCCTGGCGCGCCAGTGTGCGGCGATCTCGCCGCGGGTCGCGACCCAGGCGTCGGCATGGCCCTGCACATAGTCGATGAAGCGCTTCAGCGATGCCGCGCGGCCCGGACGACCGATCAGGCGGCAGTGCAGGCCGACGCTCATCATCGCCGGGCGACCCTCGCGCCCCTCGGCGATCAGCGTGTCGAAGGCGTCCTTGAGGTAGGAAAAGAACTGGTCGCCCGAATTGAAGCCCTGCGCGGTCGCAAAGCGCATGTCGTTGGCGTCGAGCGTATAGGGGATGACGAGCTGCGGCGGCACCGCATTGCCGTGGCCGTCATGGTCGAGCCAGTAGGGCAGGTCGTCGTCATAGGTGTCGGAAATCCAGTCGAAGCCGCCTTCTTCCGCGGCGAGCTTCACCGACCATTCCGAGGTGCGGCCGAGATAGATGCCGCGCGGGCGCTCGCCGACGACTTCCGCGTGCAGGCGGATCGCCTCCATCAGGTCGGCGCGCTCGGCTGCCTCGTCATGGTCGCGATAGTCGATCCAGCGCAAGCCGTGCGTGGCGATCTCCCAGCCGGCATCCTTCATGGCCGCGACCTGGTCGGGCGAGCGGGCGAGCGCGGTGGCGACGCCGTACACAGTCGCCGGGATGCCTGCGGCGGTGAACATGCGGTGGAGGCGCCAGAAGCCGGCGCGCGCGCCGTACTCGTAGATCGACTCCATGTTCCAGTGGCGCTTGCCGGGCCAGGCAGCCGCGCCGACGATCTCGGAGAGAAACGCCTCGGAGGCCGCGTCGCCGTGCAGCACGCAGTTTTCGCCGCCTTCCTCGTAATTGATCACGAACTGGACGGCGATGTTCGCGTCATTCGGCCAGTCGGCCTTTGGCGGGTTTGCGCCATGGCCGCGCATGTTTCTGGGATAGCGGGGTGGCTGCATCGAACGCGGGTCGCTCCTCCGGCCGGCCGCAGCGGCCAGCCCGTCGAAAAGACACTAGCAAAAGGCCGCAAGGCAATTGCCACATCAAAACTTGAAAGAGTTTTCCGCGGCCCGCATTTCCTTCGCCGGGCGGCCTCGCATAGTCTGGCCGTCACCAAAGGGAGCTGTTCATGGCCGGAGATGCTGGCGGCAGACTGACGACGCATGTGCTCGACACCGCTTCCGGGCGGCCCGCCGCAGGGCTGAAGATCGCGCTCTACCGCGTCGATGGCGAGGAGCGGCACAGGGTTGCGGACGCCGTCACCAATGCCGACGGCCGCTGCGACAGCCCGCTGCTTGACGGCGACGCGTTTGCCATCGGGACGTATGAGCTCGTCTTTGAGGCCGGCGCCTATCTGCGTGCGTCGGGTGCGCAATTGCCCGATCCGCTCTTTCTCGACGACATTCTCATCCGTTTCGGAATGGCCGAGACCCGGCACTACCACGTGCCGCTCCTGCTTTCGCCCTTCGGCTACTCGACCTACCGGGGGAGCTGATGCACGGCCTCGTCACCCCCCTGTGGCCTGCCGGCCATCTCCCCCTCAAGGGGGGAGATCGTCAGTCGTCGCTGCCGCAGTTCGTCTTCAATGCCAACAGAACGCTACCGCCTCTGGCAAGGGTGATCTCCCCCCTTGAGGGGGAGATGGCCGGCAGGCCAGAGGGGGGTACGATCGAAGGGCGCCGCTCCTCATGATCAAGCGCTCCGAAATCCGCTTCCTCCTCAATGGCCAGCCGGTCACGCGCACGGATGTGCGGCCGGACGAGACGCTGCTCGACTATCTCCGCCTGTCGCGATCGCTGCGGGGAACCAAGGAAGGCTGCGCGGAAGGGGATTGCGGGGCGTGCACGGTGCTGGTGGGGCGGCTGGACGGCGACGAGCTCGTCTATGAAGGCGTCAACGCCTGCATCCGCTTCGTCGGCTCGCTCGATGGCTGCCACGTCGTCACGGTCGAGCACCTGAAGCGCGCGGACGGGTCGCTTCATCCCGTGCAGCAGGCGCTGGTCGACCTGCATGGGTCGCAATGCGGCTTCTGCACGCCGGGCTTCGTCATGGCGCTCTACGGGCTCTGGATGCGCAATCCAGATCCGTCGGAGCGCGAGATCGAGGTCGCGCTGCAGGGCAATCTCTGCCGCTGCACCGGCTACGAGCCGATCGTGAAGGCTGCAAAAGCCGCCTCCAGCTATGGCCGGCCCGATGCTGATCCGCTGGTGAGCGAGCGGGCGGCAGTGAAGGCGGTGCTTTCCGCCATGAAGGATGGCGCGCGGATCGAGATCGGCGCAGACGACGGCAAGCTGATCGTCCCCGCCGATGTCGCGGATTTCGCGGCTGTGCTGGCCGAGCATCCGAAGGCGACGATCGTCGCCGGCTCGACCGATGTCGGGCTCTGGGTCACCAAGCACATGCGGGCGATTTCGCCAGCCGTGTTCATCGGCGGCCTCACCGATTTGCGCGGCGTGACGCTGGCCGACGGGATGCTCACCATCGGCGCGCTGACGACCTACACCGATGCGGTGGCGGAAGTCGGCCAGCATGTTCCCGCCTGGCGCACGCTGATCGAGCGCATCGGCGGCGACCAGGTCCGCAATATGGGCACGATCGGCGGCAACGTCGCAAACGGCTCGCCGATCGGCGACACGCCGCCGCCTCTGATCGCGCTCGGCGCGGAGGTGGTGCTGCGGTCGGCGGAGGGAAGCCGCACGCTGCTGCTCGAGGATTTCTTCATCGAATACGGCAAGCAGGACCGAAAGCCCGGCGAGTTCGTCGAGGCGATCCGGGTCAGGCTGCCGGAGCCCAATACGATCTATACAATCCACAAGGTCACCAAGCGCCGCGACGAGGACATCACCGCCGTGCTCGGCGCGTTTCATCTGGCGATCGAAAGTTGTGTCGTCACCGCGGCGCGCATCGCTTATGGCGGCATGGCCGGCACGCCCAAGCGCGCGCGCAATGTCGAGGCGGCGCTCGTCGGCAAGCCCTGGACGGCCGAGACGGTCGAGGCGGCCCTGCCGGCCTTCGAGACGGATTTCCAGCCGCTCACAGACATGCGTGCGTCCGCGTCCTACCGCATGATGGTCGCGAAAAACCTTTTGCGCCGGGTGCATTTGGAGACGGCTGGATCGTCGCGCCCGTTCACCGTGCGCCGCTACGAGGACGCGTGATGCACCTCTCGACACCCCCTCCACCGCCTTCGGCGGTCCCCCTCCCCCGCTTCGCAGGGGAGGATCTTGCGTTGAGGCCGTCCGCGACCGGCATCCTCCGCTGTTTACGGGCGAGGGGGACCACGCGGAGCGTGGTGGAGGGGGCCGCAACACGCCTAGGGATGCCATCGTGACCACCCACACTCCCGACCTCCAGGCCGCGCGGATCAAGGGCGGGGTCGCGCGCGATCTGCGGCACGATTCGGCGCACAAGCACGTCACCGGCGAAGCGGTCTATATCGACGATATCGCGGAGCCGGCCGGCACGCTGCATGCCTGCCTCGGGCTCGCCAAGATCGCGCATGGGCGCATCGTTTCCATGGACCTCGACGCGGTGCGCGCCGCGCCGGGCGTCGTCGACGTCTTCACCGGTCACGACGTGCCGGGCGAAAACGACATCTCGCCGACCGGCAAGCATGACGAGCCGGTGCTGGCGACCGACGAGGTGCATTTTTACGGCCAGCCCGTCTTTGCCGTCGTCGCCACCACGCGCGAGGCGGCGCGGCGGGCGGCGCAACGGGCGCGGATCGAGTTTGACGCCCTGCCGGCGCTCATCGACATCGGCGATCTCAAGCCAGACGACCGCCTCGTCGCGCCGCCGCTGACGCTGAAGCGCGGCGACGTCGACGATGCGCTCGCCAGTGCGCCGCGGCGCGTGAAGGGTCGCATGCGCGTCGGCGGGCAGGATCATTTCTATCTCGAAGGCCACATCGCCATGGCGATCCCGGGCGAGGATGGCGACGTCACTCTGCATTCGTCCACCCAGCACCCGAGCGAGGTGCAGCACATGGTGGCGCATGCGCTGGGGGTGCCGTCGCATGCCGTCACGGTCGAGGTGCGGCGCATGGGCGGCGGCTTCGGCGGCAAGGAGACGCAGTCGAACCAGTTCGCGGCCGTCGCAGCGATCGCGGCACGGCGCACGGGTCGCGCCGTCAAGATCCGGCCCGACCGCGACGACGACATGATCGCCACCGGCAAGCGGCACGATTTCGTCATCGACTACGAGGTCGGCTTTACGGAAGACGGCGACATTCTCGGCGTCGATTTCACCTATGGCGCGCGCTGCGGGTTTTCGTCGGACCTCTCCGGCCCGGTCACCGACCGCGCGCTGTTTCACTGCGACAACGCCTATTTCTATCCGGCGGTGAAGGCGCGGTCGGCGCCCTACTACACCAACACCGTCTCCAACACGGCCTTCCGCGGCTTCGGCGGGCCGCAAGGCATGATGGGCGCGGAGAGGATCATCGAGGAGGTGGCGTTCGCGCTGAAGCGCGATCCGCTCGAAATCCGCCGGCGCAATTTCTACGGCACCGACGATCGCAACGTCACGCCGTATCACCAGACGGTCGAGGACAATGTCGTCCACCGGATCGTGGCCGAGCTCGAGGACAAGGTCGGCTATGCGAGCCGCCGTCGCGAGATTGCGGCCTTCAATGCCAATTCCGACATCGTCAAGCGCGGGCTGGCGCTGACGCCGGTCAAGTTCGGCATCTCGTTCACGGCGACGCATTTCAACCAGGCCGGCGCGCTGGTGCATATCTATACCGACGGTTCGGTCCATCTGAACCATGGCGGCACCGAGATGGGGCAGGGGCTCTACGTCAAGGTCGCGCAGGTGGTAGCCGAGGAGTTCCAGATCGACATCGACCAGGTGAGGATCACGGCGACAAGCACGGGCAAGGTCCCGAACACGTCGGCGACCGCAGCGTCTTCCGGCTCCGACCTCAACGGCATGGCTGCACAGAACGCCGCCCGGCAGATCAAGGACCGGCTCTGCGCCTTCGCGCACGAGAAGTACGGCGTCGCCAAGGAGCAGATTCTGTTTCTGCCGAACCGGGTGCGCATCGGCAACCAGGAAATCCCGTTCCCAGACCTCGTGCGCCAGGCCTACATGGCGCGCGTGCAGCTTTCGGCGGCCGGCTTCTACAAGACGCCGAAGATCCACTGGGATCGCGACAAGGGCGAGGGGCATCCCTTCTACTATTTTGCGTATGGCGCGGCCTGCGCGGAGGTGTCGATCGATACGCTGACCGGTGAATATGTCGTCGATCGCGTCGACGTGCTGCACGAGACGGGGCGTTCGCTGAACCCGGTGATCGACAAGGGCCAGATCGAGGGCGGCTTCATCCAGGGAATGGGCTGGCTGACCACGGAAGAACTCTGGTGGGACGACAAGGGCCGCCTGCGCACGCACGCGCCTTCCACCTACAAGATCCCGCTCGCCTCGGACCGGCCAAAGATCTTCAACGTGGAACTCGCCGACTGGTCGGAGGCTTTCGAGCCGACCGTCCACCGCTCCAAGGCCGTCGGTGAGCCGCCCTTCATGCTGGCCATGTGCGTGCATTCGGCGCTGGCCGATGCGGTCGCCGCCGTCGGCGGACATGGAGTTCATCCGCATCTCGACGCGCCTGCGACGCCGGAGGCGGTGCTCATGGCGGTCGAGCGGATGCGGGCGGTTCGGTAGTGTTGGAGTCGGGTGGGGGGATGGGTCTGGCGGTGCCTTTCGATCGGACCCCCCTCTGGCCTGCCGGCCATCTCCCCCTCAAGGGGGGAGATTATGCGGTTTCGTCGCCCCGGCTTATCGCCCACGACTTGGCACGCCATGTCTGCAAGCCGATCTCCCCCCTTGAGGGGGAGATGCCCGGCAGGGCTGAGGGGGGTGGATGCCGCGCGCAGACCCCAAAAACCCCATGACCCGCGACCTCGCGCCCTTCCTTCGCACCCACGATGCCGTCGTGCTCGTCCGCGTCACGGAAGCGCTCGGCTCCACGCCGCGGGAGGCAGGCGCCTGGATGCTGGTTTCTCGTGATGCGATCTTCGGCACGATCGGCGGCGGGCAGCTCGAGTTCATGGCGATCGCAAAGGCGCGTGACATGCTCGCGGCTGCGGACGCGCACGCCACGATGGACGTGCCGCTCGGACCGGAGATCGGCCAGTGCTGCGGCGGGCGCGTCGCAATCGCGCTCGACACGCTCGACGAGGACGGTCGCAATGCGATCCTGACGCGCAGCGAGATTGAGGACGCCGCCCGGCCGCATGTCTACCTCTTCGGCGGCGGGCATGTCGGCCATGCGCTCGCCGAGGCGCTCGCGCTCCTGCCGGTAACGGTCCATCTGGTCGAGACCCGGGCCGAAGCGCTCGAGGGACTTCCCGCCTCGACGCATGCGATCCTGACGGCAGTGCCGGAAACGGTCGTCGCCGATGCGCGGCCGGGCTCGGCCTTCATCGTACTAACCCACGATCACGCGCTCGATTTTCTGATCGTCTCCGCCGCGCTTGCACGGACCGACACATCCTATGTCGGCATGATCGGATCGAAGACGAAGCGCGCGACCTTTCGCAGCTGGTACCAGCGCGAGGCCGGCGGTACCGCCGAGAACGAGGCGCGGCTGATCTGCCCGATCGGCGGGTCGCTTCCGGACAAGCGGCCGGCCGTGATCGCCGCACTGGTCGCTGCCGAACTGTTGCAGGCGTTCGCGCGCGTTGATTAGCGATTTTGCGGATGCAACGGAACCGGATGGGGGTGTCGCCTGTTATCGGCGTGGAGAACAGGAGACCAACACCATGAACGGCATCATCTACATCATCGGCCTCGTCGTCGTGATCATCGCAGTGCTTTCCTTCTTCGGCCTGCGCTGAGCGCAGCAGCATCGAAGACCACAAAAACCGGCCTCGTCGCAGGCCGGTTTTTCTTTGTCCTGAAATGAGAGTGCAAAACGAAACGGCGGGGCCAGGCCCCGCCGTTTGCCGTTTCAGATCGTGTCCAGGCTGCCGATCATTCCTTCTCCTGGACATGCGCCTCGAGGAACCAGAGCGACTTGTCGAGCTCGCGCGAAAACGCGGTGAAGATGTCGGCGGTGTCATCGTCGCCCGCCTCGTCGGCCTCGCCGATCGAGGCGCGGATCGAGTTTGCCATCGCGCCATAGCGCTCGATGAGCGCGGCGAGATGATCCTTCGTCTTGTAGATGTCGGTCGGATAGGCCTTGAGCGCACTCTTTTCGGCGACGACTTCCGTCGTGCCATAGGCGGTGCCGCCAAGCTGGACCGCGCGCTCGGCAATCGTATCGACATGCGCGTCGATCTGCTTGCGGAAGCCGTCGAGCATCTCGTGAATGGCGATGAACTGCGGACCCTTGAGGTTCCAGTGCGCCTGCTTGGTCAGGAGTGCGAGGTCGATCGCGTCCGCTAGGCGGGCGTTGAGCAGGTCGATCGCGACCTTCTTGGTGTTGGACTTCAGGTCGTTACGGGTGGCGTGGCCGGCCATGATGCGTCTTCTCCATTCCATCATATGAGCGATTGCTTGGAGAACGCGGAACCGGGCTTTCGGTTGCGCTCAGCGACCGGCGAGAATGTCGCGGATCATGCGCTGGCAGCGCTCGGCCATGAAGTCCAGCAGCAGGCGCACCTTGGGGTCCTGGAAGTTCTTGTGCGGGTAGAGCGCTGCGAGCTGGAGCGCGGGCGGCGGCGCGTCCCGCAGGATGATCTTCAGCCGGCCGTCGCGAATGAAGGGCTCGACATCGAAGCGCGGCTTGTTGGCGATGCCGCGGCCGGCCAGCGCCCAGCCGGTGATGACGTCGCCATCATCGGAATCGTAGGGGCCCGAGACCTCGACCTTCTTCAGCCCTTCGGCGGTCTGGAAGGTCCACGCATGTTCTTTCACGCCCGGAAAGCGCAGCATCAGGCAATCGTGCCTGTCGCTGACGAGGTCGGATGGGACCTGCGGTTCGCCACGCTTCTGGAGATAGGTCGGCGAGGCCACGACCACGCGTTCGCATTCGAGGATGCCGCGCATGCGCAGGCTCGAATCTTCGAGCTGCCCGAGCTTGAAGGCGACGTCTATGCCCTCGCGCAGGATATCGACATTGTGATCCGAGAGACGCAGTCGTACCTCGATCTCGGGATAGCGGTCGCGGAATTCCGGAATGCCGGAGGCTATCAGCCTGCGGCCGATGCCGAGCGGCGCGGTGACGCGGATCGTGCCGCGCGGCTGGCCGGAGATGGTAGAGACGGCGGCCTCGGCCTCGTCGACGGCTTCCAGGATGCGCTTGGCGCCCTCATAGAAGACACGGCCGTGCTCGGTCGGCATCAATTGCCGCGTGGTGCGGTTCAGAAGCCTGACGCCGAGGCGCTTTTCCAGTTCCTTGATGCGGTTGGAAGCGACTGCTGGCGAGAGCCGCATGTCGCGGCCGGCGGCCGACAGATTGCCCAGTTCCACGACACGGACGAAGACGGCGATGTTGTCGAGATAGGCCATCGGGCTCCGCTGGCTGCGTGGGTCTGTCGTTGATTATACAGATTTCCTTGAAAGTCATCGGACATTTCTCGCCTTCCTCTCGCGGATCGGAGACGTAAAGTCCGCAAGGTTGCGACGAGGGTGGGCGATGCTGGAATTTGCGATCTTCTGGGACTGGCTGAGCTTCGCCGCCCGCTGGCTGCATGTGGTGACGGCGATCGCGTGGATCGGCTCGTCCTTCTACTTCATCGCGCTCGATCTCGGCCTGAAGAAGCACGACCGCCTGCCCGAAGGCGCCCATGGCGAGGAGTGGCAGGTGCATGGCGGCGGCTTCTACCATGTCCAGAAATATCTGGTCGCGCCGGCAGCCCTGCCCGAACACCTGACCTGGTTCAAATGGGAGAGCTACGCCACCTGGCTGTCCGGCTTCGCACTTCTCGCGATCGTCTACTATGCCGGCGCCGATCTCTATCTCATCGACCGCAACGTGCTCGACGTGCCGGTCTGGGCGGCGATCCTGATCTCGGTCGCGTCTCTGGCGCTTGGCTGGGTGCTTTACGACCAGCTCTGCAAATCGCCGCTCGGCGGCAACGACACGACGCTGATGATCGTGCTTTTCGCGGTGCTGGTTGCGATGGCCTGGGGCTATACACAGCTCTTTTCCGGCCGCGCCGCCTTCCTGCATCTCGGCGCGTTCACCGCGACGATCATGTCGGCAAACGTGTTCCTGATCATCATCCCCAACCAGAAGATCGTGGTCGCGGACCTGAAAGCCGGACGCAAGCCCGACCCGAAATATGGCCGCATCGCCAAGACGCGGTCGCTGCACAACAATTACCTCACGCTGCCCGTCATCTTCCTGATGCTGTCGAACCATTATCCGCTGGCCTACGCCACGGAGTTCAACTGGGTGATCGCGTCGCTGGTGTTCCTGATCGGCGTCCTGATCCGGCACTATTTCAACACGGTGCATGCCGGCAAAGGCAACCCGCACTGGACGTGGGCTGCGGCGACTGTGCTCTTCATCGTCATCATCTGGCTTTCCACCGTGCCGGCCGCGCTCACCGGCGAGCCGCGCGTGTCGGCTGCCGCCGAGCGCGTGATGGCATCGGCGCATTTCGAGGCTGCGCGCGACACGGTGCTCGGCCGCTGCTCCATGTGCCACGCCGCGGAGCCCGGCTGGCCCGGCATCCACCGCGCGCCGAAGAACGTGCTTCTGGACAGCGACGGCGAGATCGCCCGCCACGCGCGCGACATCTACCTGCAGGCCGGCCGCAGCCACGCCATGCCGCCCGGGAATGTCAGCTACATGACGGACGAGGAACGGCGGCTGCTGGTGGCCTGGTATGAGGGGCGGGAGTGAGCGGGATGGCAAGGTCGGTGCGCCCCCTCCACCACTTCGTGGTCCCCCTCCCCCGTAAACGGAGGAGGATCGGCGTTGCGGCCGGCCTCGACCCGAGATCCTCCCCTGCAGAGCGGGGGAGGGGGACCGCCGAAGGCGGTGGAGGGGGCGTTGCCGAGCTCTGCCATGTATCAACGCGAGCGGAGCTCCGTCCATGACCGCCCTTCTCCTGCGCGGGCGCGTGCTGTCGTTCCTTACGCGGCCGGAAGGCACCGACGATCGCGCCTCCTACCGCTACGAGGACGATGGCGGCGTTCTGATCCGCGGCGGCCGTATCGAGGCGGTGGGGGATTTCCAGTTGCTCGCCTCCGGTGCAGGCAAGGGTGCGGAGATCGTCGATCACCGGCCGCATCTCATCTTGCCGGGCTTTATCGACGCGCATGCGCATTTCGTGCAGATGCAGGTGATCGCGAGCTACGGTGCCGAGCTGCTCGACTGGCTGAACACCTACACCTTTCCCGAAGAAACGCGCTTTCGCGACCCCGCCCACGGCCGGCGCATCGCGCGGCATTTCTTCGACGAGCTCCTGCGCAACGGCACGACGACGGTCGCCGCCTACTGCTCCGTCCACCCCGAAAGCGTCGACGCCTATTTCGGCGAGGCGCAGGCGCGCGGGATGCGGGTGATCGGCGGCAAGGTCATGATGGACCGCAATGCGCCGGATGGCCTGCGCGATACCCCGCAGCAGGGTTTCGACGAGACGGAAGCGCTGATCGCCCGCTGGCACGGCAAGGACCGGCTGCATTATGCGATCACGCCGCGCTTCGCGATCACGTCGACGCCGGAACAGATGGAGATGGCCGGCGCGCTTGCCCGCGCACATCCCGACCTTCATATCCAGACGCATCTTTCGGAGAACCATGCCGAGATCGCGCTGACGGCGGAGCTCTATCCGGACGCGCGTGACTACACGGACGTCTACGAGCGCTACGGGCTGACGGGACCGAAGACGCTGTTCGGCCACTGCATCCATCTGTCCGAGCGCGAGGCCGACGCATTGTCCGACAGCGGCTCGGTCGCAATCTTCTGCCCGACCTCGAACCTCTTCCTCGGCTCTGGCCTCTTCGACTACCAGCGCTTCTCGAAACGCGCCAAGCCGCTGCGGATCGCGACGGCGACCGACGTCGGTGGCGGCACCAACTATTCGATGTTGCGCACGATGGACGAGGGCTACAAGGTCATCGCGCTCAACGGCGAGAAGCTGAACCCGCTCGCCTCCTTCTGGCAGCTGACGCTCGGCAACGCCAAGGCGTTGTCGCTCGACGGGCATGTCGGCCAGATCGAGCCCGGCCGCGATGCCGATCTCGTGGTGTTGGATTCGAGCGCGACGCCCGCCATGCGCCTGCGCATGGAACGGGCCACAAGGCTGGTGGAGGAGCTGTTCATTCTCCAGACACTCGGTGACGACAGGGCGATTGCCGAGACCTATGTCGCGGGGCGGCCCATGAAGGCTGGCCTCATAGGCTGAGGAGGGCTAGGAACTCCCCGGTCGGAGGATCGCCGCGCCGGTGCCAGATCATCGCGGTTGAGGGGAGGAGTGCCGCGAATGATCGAGCCGAGATCGCTCTTCGAAACCATCTTCAGAGCAGCCGTCGATGCCGCCGACCCCGGGCGCACAATCCGCATGCATCTGCCTGAAAGACCAAAGGGCCGCACGGTGGTAATCGGCGCGGGCAAGGGTTCGGCGCAGATGGCGCGGGCTCTGGAGGATGCCTGGGACGGACCACTCGAAGGCGCGATCGTCACGCGGTATGGCTACGGCTGCGAGTGCCGGCAAATTGAGATCATCGAGGCGGCGCACCCGGTGCCGGATGCTGCTGGCCTGCGCGGTGCCGAGCGATTATTCTCGCTCGTCGAAGGCTTGAGCAAGGACGACCTCGTCATCGCGCTCATATCCGGCGGTGGCTCGGCGCTCCTGCCTGCCCCGCCAGCCGGCATGACGCTCGAAGACGAGGTTGCGGTAAACCAGGCGTTGCTTGCCTCCGGCGCACCGATTTCGGCCATGAATACGATCCGCAAGCATCTCTCGCGCATCAAGGGGGGGCGGCTGGCGATTGCGGCCGCACCTGCGCGGGTGGCGAGCCTCATCGTGTCGGACATTCCTGGCGACAACCCGGCCTATGTCGCTTCCGGCCCGACGGTAGCGGATGCCGCCGACCGCGCCGAGGCGCAGGCCCTCGTCGACGCATGGCGCATCGACCTGCCGGAGGTTGCGCGCCGCCATCTGGAGAGCGCAGCGGCAGACGCGCCGAGGCCGGACGATCCAAGACTTGTCCGCAACACCGTTGCGCTGATCGCGTCGGCTGCGATGTCGCTGGAGGCTGCCGCGGCTGCCGCGCGCCAGGCCGGAATCGAGGCCGTGATCCTCTCCGACGCGATCGAGGGCGAGGCACGCGATGTCGGGCTCGTCCACGCAGGTATCGCGCGCGAGATCGCAACGCGAGACCGGCCATTCAAAAAGCCTGTGCTGCTGCTTTCGGGTGGCGAGACCACCGTGACGCTGCGCAATCGAGCCGGCAAAGGCGGGCGCAACACCGAGTTCCTGTTGGCCTTCCTGCTCGCCATTCAGGGTGTCGAGGGCATCTACGCCTTTGCGGCGGATACGGACGGGATCGACGGCAGTGAGCAGAATGCGGGCGCGTTCGCCGACTGGCGCTCCGCCGAACGCATGCGCGCCGCCGGCCTTGATCCGCGTGCGCTTCTCAACGCCAACCGAGCATGGGACGCGTTCGATGGCGTTGGTGACCTGTTCCAGCCGGGGCCGACGGGGACCAACGTCAACGATCTGAGAGCCGTCCTGGTTGTCTAGCGGCGGCAGCGGTCAGGCCGCCATCAGCTTTCTCACCGCCGTCATGTCCTCCACGAACCGCGCGCGTTCGGCTGCGGCCTCATGGGGTTCGCGGATGCGCAGGATGAAGGAGGGGTGGATGGTAAGAAAGACGCGCAGGCCGTCTTCGCGGGTGACCGTCTGCCCGCGCATCCTGGTGACCGGGATCGCCTTGCCGAGAAGCGACAGGGCGGCGGTGGCGCCGAGCGCGACGGCGAGGTCGGGCTTGATGAGCCCGAGCTCATGCTCGACCCACCAGCGGCAGGCCTGCACCTCGCCGGCATTGGGCTTGGAATGGATGCGGCGCTTGCCGCGCGGCTCGAACTTGAAGTGCTTCACCGCATTGGTGACGTAGGTGATCGAGCGTTCGACGCCGGCTTCCTCCAGCACCGCGTCAAAGACCCGACCGGCCGGGCCGACGAAGGGCTTGCCGGCGATGTCCTCCTGGTCGCCCGGCTGCTCGCCGACGAAGACGATGCGCGCCCCTTCCGGGCCTTCGCCGAAAACGGTCTGCGTCGCGTCGCGCCAGAGCGGGCAGCGGCGGCAGCCCTGCGCCTGCCTCTCAAGCCCGTCCAGCGTGTCGGCAGCGATCTCGTCGCCGGGTTCGGCAGGCTGTTCCGGCCAGTGCTTCGCCTGGATCGCGCGATGGTGGGGGGCGGGCAGCGTTGGCATGGTCTCGATCATCCGGCGCGCGGCCTTTTCGGCGCCCTTCACGAGATCAGGAATGAGCGAAGCCTCGGGAAGGTTGCGCCAGTACTTCTTCGGCATCTCGGCCTGCATCGCCTTCACCTTCAGGCGGGCCGGATTGAAGATCGAGGCGAAATAGGTGCGCCATAGATCGTCCGTGGCGTCGGCTGCGGGCGCCTGATCACGCTGGACGGGCGGGGAGAAGGTCAGTGTCTCGCAGTCCCAGTGCGCGCAGCCCTTCGGCGTCAGGATCGACCAGCGCATGCCGGTGAAGCGACGCTGGAAAAAGGGCGCGTTGCGCTCGATGATGTGGTGCTCGGGCTCGAACCAGGCGACGTAGCGTGGCGCGCCATCCTCGTCTTCCACCTCCACGAAGCGCACGAAGGCGCGCATCTTGTGGATGTCGCGACGCACGGCCTTCTCGAGCTTCTGCAGGCGGATCACGTCCGGGTCGGAGGCGATCGACATCAGGTTTGGCTCGGACGTCTGGCGCCAGAGCAGGCGGTAGAGAAAAGCAAAACGCGTCGGGTCGAAGTGGCAGAATACGGCCTCCGCGCGCTCGATGAACACGCGCTGGACAGTCAGCGTGCGGCCTTCGATGGGTGGGGGCAGGGGGGCTTGCGAGCCGAAGAGGTCGCCTGTCGTACCAACGTTCCAAGAGACGTCTTCCGGCGGGATGCCCGCCAGAGCGAGCGATCGCGCTGCGTTGCGCCAGCCGGTGAAGTCGGTCTCGGAGGCGAGGTGGATGGAGTAGCTTTCCCGCGAGGATTGGTTTGATGCGGGGGTTACCATTGGGGCGCCGAGCCTTCTGGAGAACCCCCCTCTGCCCTGCCGGGCATCTCCCCTTCAAGGGGGGAGATTGCTTGTCGCAATAGCCGCTCACCCTGTTGTGAGCGATCAAGGAGTGAGTGCGGCCGGCGACGAGCGTAATCTCCCCCCTTGAGGGGGAGATGGCCGGCAGGCCAGAGGGGGGTATTGACGCGCGCCAGCCTCATCAGAACAGGCTCAGCTGCGCAGGCTTCGGCGCGAGGTTTGCGCGCAGATGCTCGGCATCCGTCGTGCCGCCCGGCGACCAGCCTTCGGCGGTGATGAATGGCCGCACCTTGGCGATCGACTGGCAGAGACGCCCGACATCCTCCAGCCGCAGGCGGCGGTGGCGGCGGGACTGGAGCAGGCGGCCGACGACCTTTGCGCCGAGGCCCGGGACCCGCAAAAGGGCTTCCTTCGAGGCGCGGTTGACGTCGACGGGGAAGAAGCCGCGATTGCCGAGCGCCCAGGCGAGCTTCGGATCGATGTCGAGATCGAGCATACCGTCGCTGCGCCCGGCGGTAATCTCTTGCCGATCGAAGCCATAGAAGCGCATCAGCCAGTCGGCCTGGTAGAGCCTGTGTTCGCGCATCAGCGGCGGCTTGGCCGAGGGGAGTACGGCGGAGGCATCCGGGATCGGGCTGAACGCCGAATAGTAGACGCGACGCAGGCGGTAACTTCCGTAGAGACGGGCGCTGGTGCCGAGGATGTCCGCGTCGGTGGTCGTGTCGGCGCCCACGATCATCTGCGTCGATTGCCCGCCGGGCGCAAAGCGGCGCGTCTTCTTCGTGCGCATGGTCGGCTCGGCGGCTTCCTCCAGCTTCGAGCGCAGGCCCGCCATCGACTTGCGGATCGTCGCCGGTCGCTTTTGCGGCGCAAGGCGCTCGACGCCTTCGTCGGTCGGCAATTCCACATTGATCGACAGGCGATCGGCGTGGCGACCGGCGGCGTCCAGCAATTCCGGCGAGCATTCCGGAATGGTTTTCAGATGGATGTAGCCGCCGAAACCGTGATCCTCGCGAAGGCTGCGGGCGACCTCGATCATCTCGCCCATCGTCTCGTCGGGCGAACGGATGACGCCGGAAGAGAGGAACAGGCCCTCGATGTAATTGCGCTTGTAGAAGGTGAGCGTGAGATCGACGACTTCCTGCACCGAAAAGCGCGCACGCTTCACATTCGAGGACGAGCGGTTGATGCAATAGGCGCAGTCGTAGATGCAGAAATTCGTCAGCAGGATTTTCAGGAGCGAGATGCATCGTCCGTCGGGCGCGTAGGAATGGCAGATGCCCATGCCTTCCGTGGAGCCGATGCCCTTCGACTTCAAAGAGTTTCGCCCGGACGAACCTGACGACGCGCAGGACGCGTCATACTTGGCGGCATCGGACAGGATGGCGAGCTTTTCGCGGATCGGGAGCGCTGACATGCGTTCATGATATGTTCGCGATGCCCGTGCGGCTATTAAATTTGACGTGAGGACTTTAGGCCGTGATGTCGACGATGCCGCAATCGCCCTCGGCCGAGCCGAATGCAAGGCGCCGGGCCCCATTGTCCCACGCCATCGCCGTGATCGCGCCCTTGCCGGGTCGGCGCAGGAGCACTTCCTTCTGGTCAGCGAAGCGGGCCGCGATCACCATGCCGTCGGAATAGCCGATGGCGACGATCTCTTCGCTGGGATGGCAGCAAACGGTCGTCACCATCTGGTCGCCGCGGGTGCCGAGTTCGAGCGGTGCCTTGCCCATTGGCCCATCCTTGGCCTGGAACGGCCAGACGATGGCAGCCGGCGCACCGGAGCTTGCCAGCCAGCGCCCGCGCACGCTCCACGACAGGCTCTTCACCTTGCCGGGGTAGCCGGCCATGCGCATGTGCTTGCCGTCGGCGAGCTTCCAGCCATGCAGGGCGTTTTCCTGCATGGCGGTGACGAGGAAATTGTTGTCGGGCGAGAAGGTGATGCCGACATGCGCGCCCGCCCATTCGAGCTCGACCGGCTTGCCGTCGACGGCCGGGAAATGGAGCGTGGCGCCATTGTAGCGGGCGACGCCTAGGCGCAGGCCCTTGGGCGCGAAGGCGAGACCTTCTACCGAACGCGGATGCTCGATCGTCTTCATGCGGCCGTCGGGAAGGCGCACATGCGCGGTGCGGCCGGTGGCGAACGCGACCGCACCCTGCGGTCCGGCGGCAAGCGCCGTCACCCATTTGCGCCCGATCTCGGCCAGCGTCGTGACCGAGCCGTCCGCCGCCACTGAAGCGACGCGTCCATCCTCGCCCGACGTGATCAGCGTCTTGCCGTCGAGGCTGCGGGTCGCGGCCAGGAGGCCGTCATGTGCTTCGGAGACTTTCTCCCCGCCTTCGAGGCGATGCACGGTTCCGTCGGCGAGCGCGAAGAACGGCACGTCTCCGAGCCAGGTGACGGCGATGCAGTGTCCGGTCAGGTCGAGAGGGGCAACTGTCGGCATCAGATATCCAGATCAGGCATATGTTGGGGGCGACGGAGCACGCGGGTCTCGTCGATGGGCAGCGGGATCGGTCGCTCGTCGGCGTCGAGATGGTCGAAATAGCAGATCCACGCATCCCAGTTGCGGATCAGCCAACCGGTTTCAAGCGACAATGCGCCGGGCGCCTGGCTTTCTTCAGGAAAGTAGAGCATCGGCATGCCGGCCTTATAGCCGTCGAGGATCAGGAGACCGAGGCGATCGTCATAGCCCCAGGTCTCGAAAATCATGAGGTCGAGCGGGTCGCTGTCCGGACCGAGGCTCGGATTGTGGGCCAGGCGCAGGATGTCGCCGCGCCAGAGACTTGCCTCCGGCCGGTCGAGCAGGCGCCATTCCTCAGCCTGCTCGACAGTGCGCACCCATTTCAGCGTCATCGCTTGATCAGGCGGCCTGGCAGGCTTCGAAGGTGCGGCGGATGCGCTCCTCGTCTAGGTCGCGGCCGATGAACACGAGGCGCGTCTCGCGCGGCTCGCCATCCTTCCAGGGGCGCTGGTGGTCCCCTTCGAGGATCATGTGCACGCCCTGGACGACATAGCGCTCCGGATCATCCTTGAGCGAGATGATGCCCTTGAGGCGCAAGATGCTCGGGCCGTCCATCTGCGTGGTCTTCTCCAGCCACGGGAAGAACTTCTTGGGGTCCATGTCGCGGCCGCGGAGCGAGATCGACTTCACGCCCGACTCGCGAATGTGGTCATGGTGGTGGTGGTCGTGATCATGATCATGATCATGGTGGTGATCGTGGTCGTCGCCCTCGAGGAAGTGCGGGTCGTTCTCGAGCGCACGAGCGAGATCGAAGGCGCCGCGGTCGAGCACTTCGGCGAGGTCGACGGCGGAGCGCTCGGTCCTGTGGATGCGCGCCGCAGGGTTGATCGCGCGGACCATGGCCTCGACTTTCGAGAGCTCATCGGCCGTGACGAGATCGGTCTTGTTGAGGACCACGACGTCGGCAAAGGCGATCTGGTCCTCGGCCTCGGTCGAATCCTTCAGCCGCAGCGGCAGGTGCTTGGCATCGACCAGCGCCACGACCGCGTCGAGCTTGGTCTTGGAGCGGACGTCGTCGTCCATGAAGAAGGTCTGGGCGACCGGCGCGGGGTCGGCGAGGCCCGTGGTCTCGACGAGGATCGCATCGAAGCGGCCGGGGCGGCGCATCAGGCCTTCGACGGTGCGGATCAGGTCACCGCGCACCGTGCAGCAGATGCAGCCATTGTTCATCTCGTAGATTTCCTCGTCGGATTCCACGATCAGATCGTTGTCGATGCCGATCTCGCCGAACTCGTTGACGATGACGGCGTAGCGCTTGCCGTGGTCCTCGGAAAGGATGCGGTTGAGGAGCGTCGTCTTGCCGGAGCCGAGATAGCCGGTGAGAACGGTTACCGGGATCTGCGTCTGGGGTTCGGACATGATCGGCCTCGCACTGTGCTTTTGAAGTCGCCTCCATATAGGCGCCTCGTTCGCGCTTTGCACGGCCCGTCAGGCGAGTGTCGCGACGTCGAAGCGGACCATGTCGCGCAGCAGGTCGGCTATGCCCGCGCCGGCGTTCTCGATGAGCCTCTCGCCGGCTTCAGCGGTTGCTGCAGCCGCGTTGCCGGTGACGCCGTCTGGCGAAAGATCACCCATCTTCCAGCCAAAGGCGTGGGGGCCGTAGGCGCGCAGATGGCGGAAGTCTTGCTCGAACTTTGCCTGGCGCGAGGGGAAGTCGCGGGCCTTATCCATGTCGACGATATCGGGCCGCAGCGCCAGCATCACGGAGGTCTCGATCAGGCCGCCATGGATGCCGAGGGCTTTTTCCGAAGGCGTCACGATCTCCGGCGGATAGGCGAAGCGCGTCCAGCTGGTCGCCACCGCCAGCATCGGATGGCGCACGCGCAGTTCCGTCGTCGCGATCGTCATCAGCGGGGCGTTGCCGCCGTGGGCGTTGAGGATCAGGAAGTGATGAATGCCGCGCGCGAAGGCTGCTTCGCCTAGTGCGATCCAGCGCTCAATGGCGTCGGAATAGGAACGCGACCGCGTCACAGGCCAGTCGAGATGCTCGGGCGAGTATCCGACCTCCTCCACAGGCAGGAGCTCGATGTCGATCTCCGCCGCGACCAGTTCCGCTGCGCGGCGGGCGACGCCGTCGGCGATGATCGTGTCGGTTTCAGCCGGCAGATGCGGGCCGTGCTGCTCGGTGGCGCCGAGCGGCAGGATCGCGATCCTGACCCTTGGCGACGGCGTTGTTTCGCTGGCTGTCATCTTTTTGATAAGTCGCTTTGCGATAGCGTGTGTCGGTGTCGACCACGGACGCTAGTCGAGGCTTGCGCAGGCAGCAAGGCGAGGCGGCAGGAGGGCATGATGGCCAAGACCGGAAGGCAGGGCACGATGGGGCGGCTGCATTCGGCAGCACGCCTCGCACGGACCGCGCTCGCCGCGCGGCTGATCGACCACGGGCTCTATCCGGGTCAGGACCAGATCATGCTCGCGCTCGACACGGAAGACGGACTGACCCCAGGCCAGCTCGCGACACGCATAGGGGTGCGCCCGCCGACGATCACCAAGACGATCGGGCGCCTGCAGACGCAGGGCTTCGTCACCAAGCAGGCTTCCAGCGTCGATGCGCGGCAGGCGAACATCTTCCTCACCGATGCCGGCCGCGAGGCGATCCGCTCGATCGCCAAATCGCTGAAGAAGACCGAGAAGGCTGCCTTTCGCGGGCTCGACAAGAAGGACCAGAAGCAGCTCGCCAAGCTGCTTGCGCGCATCGAGCAGAACCTGTCGGACGCCGTCCCTATCGAAGACGAGGCGGAAGTCGAGATCGATCTCGAAACGACTTGAATCGCGGCGGGGCTTGCCGCACACAGGATATCTCCCGCCGCCTGCTTCGGGCTGCCGTTCCGCAAGGACGCAAGCGTTTGACTGCCCTCACGCCATCGCCCGATCAGGCGACGCCGACCCGCGCGATCGTGCTGATGCTGATCGCCGGCTTCACCTTCTCCGGCCTCGATACGGCGGCGAAATACCTGGTCATGCAGGGGCTGCCGACGCCCTTCGTCTCCTGGATCCGGCTCTCTGGCCACGTGCTTGTGGTGCTGATCCTTTTCCGGGCGTGGTCGAACAAGGCGGTCTTCACCTATCGCAGCCTGCCCAAGCAGGTCCTGCGCGGGTTCTTCCTGTTCGGCTCGACCTTCTTCAACTTCGCGGCGCTGAAGACGCTGCAGCTCACCGAGACGATCTCGATCTTCTTCTTCGCCCCCATGGTCACGACGGCGCTGGCCGGCCCGCTTCTCGGCGAATGGGCAGGCTGGCGGCGCTGGATGGCGATCGGCGTCGGCTTCATCGGCGTCCTCGTCATCACGCGGCCGGGAACGGACACCTTCTCGTTCGGCCATGTGCTGTCGATCATGGCGATGCTCAGCTATTGCGGCTACGTCATCATGACGCGGATGATGGGTGCGGCCGAGACGCCGCAGAGCCTGATCTTCTATTCGGCGCTGGCGCCCGCGATCTTCCTGCTGCCGATCGTGCCGTCCCACATGGTGATGCCGGAGAGCTGGCTCTTCATCGTCATCCTTGCCTCGCTCGGCTTCTTCGGCGCGATCGGACATTACCTCCTCATCCTTGCCTATCGCGAGGCGACGACGGGGGGGCTGGCACCCTATCCCTACCTGCAGATGGTGTGGATGATCGTGCTCGGCTACGTGATCTTCGGCGATCTGCCCGATCGGTGGACCCTGATCGGCGCTGCGATCATCGTCGGCTCCGGGCTTTACATCGTCCATCGCGAGCACAGGCTGCGGCTCGCCAACCGCAGCATTCCGAGCGCGGAACGCTGATGCGGCAAAAAGGCTTTGAGATCACGGAAGCGGATGGCATAAACTGATTTAAACAGTTTAAGCCGGGCTACCGGCGCGCAGGGCGGGGGAGGCGACGCTGGCGCAAAAGATCAAGCTCTCGACGATCGCGGATTCGCTCGGTGTCTCCACCGCGACGGTGTCGCTTGCGCTGCGCGACAGCCCGCTGGTGGCGGATGCGACGCGCGACCGGATCAAGGATCACGCGCGCGCCATCGGCTACATCTACAACCGCAGGGCAGCGAGCCTCAGGACATCGCGATCGGGCATCGTCGGCGTGACGGTCCATGACATCATGAACCCGTTCTATGCCGAGATCCTGCGCTCGATCGAAAGCGAGCTCGACCGCTCGCGCCAGACCTTCCTGCTTTGCAACCATTACGACAATGTCGAGAAGCAGCGCTCCTTTCTCGAGACGCTGCTGCAGCTCGGCGCCGATGGCGTGATCATGTCGCCGGCGATCGGAACGCCGCCGGAGGACATCGAGCTGGCCGAGACCAACGCGCTGCCCGTCGTCCTGGTCGCGCGCGCCGTCGAAGGCGTGGACGTGCCGTCGTTTCGCGGCGACGATGCCTATGGCACCGGGCTCGCCACCGAGCACCTCATCTCGCTCGGCCACAAGCGTATCGCCATGGTGGGCGGCACCGACCAGACGTCGACCGGCCAGCACCGCTACGAGGGCTACCGCGACGCCATGCTCAAGCATGGGCTGACGCCGCGCGCCGACTGGCGCATCGCCGGGCCGCGCACCAAGGCAGCGGGCTTCGAGGCCGCGCCGGCCTTCCTCGCGCTCGCCGACCGGCCGACGGCAGCCGTCTGCTTCAACGACCTTGTCGCGATCGGCCTCATGAACGGGCTGGCTCGAGAAGGCTATGTGCCGGGCGTCGATATCTCCGTCACCGGCTATGACGATCTCGAGGAGGCCGTCATCGCAACGCCGGCGCTCACGACCGTCTGGAACGGCCAGCGCGATGTCGGCCGCCGTGCGGCGCGCGCTCTCATCGACCGGCTCGACGGGATCGAGGTCAAGGGCGGGCAGGAACTGATCCACCCCGAGCTCAAGGTCCGCCAGTCGACGGGTGCGCCCGTCGAACGCGACGCCTGATCATCCGTTTCCAAAACAAAAAAGAGGGGAAATGCCATGTCCGACACGTCGAACGTCGCGATTCTCGTGCCAGGTCGCCTGCACGAGCATGCAGCGAAGCGCATCAGCAGCCAGTTCCGCATCGTTCCGATCAAGGCGGCCGATATCGGGCTCCTCCCCGCCGAAGACATCGCGGCCATCCGCGGCATCGCCTCCATGACAACGATCGACGCGGCTTTCATCGACGCGCTGCCAGCGCTCGAGATCATTGCGAATTTCGGCGTCGGCTATGATGCAGTCGACGCGAAGCACGCGGCGAAGAAGGGCGTGATGGTCTCCAACACGCCGGACGTGCTGACGGAAGAGGTCGCCGACACCGCGCTCGGCCTCCTGATCAATACGGTGCGCGAACTGCCGAAGGCTGAAGCGTGGCTGCGCGCCGGCAAGTGGGAAAGCCAGGGCGGCTATCCGCTGACGAAGGCCAGCCTGCGCGGGCGAACGGTCGGCATCTTCGGCATGGGCCGCATCGGGCAGGCGATCGCCAAGCGCGTCGAGGCCTTCGGACTCCCCGTCGCCTATCACAACCGCCGTCCGGTCGAGGGCAGCCCCTACCCCTATCACGAGACGCTGGTCGGACTTGCGGAGTCCGTCGATACGCTGATCTCGGTCGCACCCGGCGGGGCCTCGACCGACCGCATCGTCAATGCCGAGATCTTCAAGGCGCTCGGCACCGATGGCGTCTTCATCAATATCGGGCGTGGGTCGACGGTGGACGAGCCGGCGCTCGCGGAAGCGCTGCGCAGCGGCACGATCCGGGCTGCCGGCCTCGACGTCTTTGCCGACGAGCCGCGCGTGCCGGCAGAGCTCGTCGCGCTCGACAATGCCAGCCTGCTGCCGCATGTCGGCTCGGCGAGCGAGCACACGCGCAGGGCGATGGCTGATCTCGTCGTTGACAACCTCGTCTCGTGGTTCACGAAGGGGCAGGCGGTGACGCCGGTGTCGGAGACCGCCGGGGTCGTGAAGCGGGGGTAGGTCCGGGCAGGGGCTGCGTGCACGGCGCCCCCTCCACCACTTCGTGGTCCCCCCCTCCCCGTGGACGGGGGAGGATCGGCGCCGCGGCCGGCCTCGACATAGATCCTCCCCTGTTTACGGGGGAGGTGGCCCAGAGGGCCGGAGGGGACGGCTGACCGGTCGGCTCAGGCCGCGCTACGGGCCGCAGCTCGAGCGTCTAGATAGGCGCGGGTGGCCTCGCCGAAAGCACGGAAGATGCGTGCGGACGCATCGTCAGACTTTGCCCAGTATTCCGGGTGCCATTGCACGCCGACGGCAAATCCCGGCGAACCTGCAACCGATACCGCCTCGACGGTGCCGTCCTCGGCCACCGCCTCGACCTCCAGACGGGGCGCCAGCCGGCCGATCGCCTGTCGATGGACGGAGTTCACGCGGATCTCCGGTCCGTCGAAGATTGCGGCAAGGCATTTCGAAGGCTTGATCGTGACCGGGTGGCGGATTGCGAAGCGTTCGGCCTGGTCGTCGCTGGCCGGCGCGCGGTGATCCATGCGGCCTTCCATCTCCTGAATCTCGGTGGCGAGCGAGCCGCCGAGCGCGACGTTCAGTTCCTGGATGCCGCGACAGATCGCAAGCAACGGCACGCCGCGCTCGATCGCGCGGCGGATCAGCGGCAGCGTGGTCGCATCGCGTGCGAGATCGTAGGGGCCGTTCTCCTCGGTCGCCTCGCCGCCATAGAGCGATGGGTGCACGTTCGACTTCGAGCCGGTGATGAGCACGCCCGCGACATTGTCGAGAAGGCTGTCGAGATCGATCCGGTCGCCGAAAGAGGGCACGATCAGAGGCATCACACCTGCGACCGACAGGGCCGCGTCGAGATATTGCTCGGGCGCGGCATGCCACGTGTAGTTTTCGAAACGGCGGACGTCGGAAGCGACGGCGACGAGGGGCTGGGGCATTCGGATCGTCCTGGGCAACGATAAAGGCCCCTGTCCATACTCCCGATCGCGGCGCGACGGAACGGAAATCCGGCGCTGACGCAACGGCAGAAGCAGCCGTGGCCTCAAGGCCTTGGCTACGCTGGACTTGGCGCAACCACCGTGTATTTATACGCCCCGGCTTCGGGGGGAGCACGATACTTCGGGTCGTACCCTCCCTCTTGTCCGCTAATCAACGGAATACTCCCTGGGAGGACAATTCATGGATCGTCGTTCGTTTATCAAGAAGGCAGGCTTTGCCGGCGCTGGCGCCGTGGCCGCCTCCACGCTGGCTGCTCCGGCCATCGCGCAGGGCAACCAGACCTGGCGCATGGTCACGACCTGGCCGAAGAATTTCCCCGGTCTCGGCGTCGGTGCGCAGCGCCTGGCAGACCGCATCACCGCCATGTCTGGCGGCCGCCTGACGGTCCAGCTCTACGCCGCCGGCGAACTCGTTCCGCCGCTGCAGGCGCTCGATGCCGTCATCGAAGGCTCGGCCGAGATGAGCCACGGCGCAGCCTATTACTGGCAGAACAAGTCGACCGCGCTTTCCTTCTTCACCGGCGTTCCCTACGGCATGACGTCGCGCGAGCTGACTGCGTGGGTGCGCCACATGGGCGGCCAGGAAATCTGGGACGAGATTTACGACCAGTTCGGCGTGCAGGGCTTCCTGTCGGGCGACACGGGTACGCAGGCAGGCGGCTGGTTCCGCAACGAGCTGACCGGCGTTGCCGACGTGCAGGGCCTTCGCTTCCGCACGCCGGGCCTCGGCGGCCAGGTGTGGGAGAAGCTCGGCGCCTCGGTCACCAACATGGCGGCCGGTGAGATCTTCCAGGCACTGCAGTCCGGCACGCTGGACGCTGCAGAGTTCGTCGGCCCGTACAACGACCTCGCGCTCGGCTTTTACCAGATCGCCAAGAACTACTACTTCCCGTCCTTCATCGAGCCGGGTCTCGCGACCGAGCTCGTCGTCGACAAGGCGAAGTTCCAGGAGCTTCCGGCTGATCTGCAGGAAATCGTCAAGGGCGCGGCTGCGGCCGAATACGACAACGTCGCTGCCGACTTCGCTGCCAACGACCCGCGCGCGCTGCAGACGCTGGTCAACGATCACGGCGTCCAGGTTCGCCAGTTCCCCGAGGAGATCCTCGAGGCCGGCGCCAATGCCGCCAAGGAGATCATGCAGGGCCTGCTCGACTCCAGCGATGCGCTGACCAAGAAGACGGCCGAGAGCTTCGTCTCCGCGCTCAACATCGTGCGCCAGAAGACGGAAGGCACGGACTCGCTCTTCATCCAGGCACGCGAGAAGTACTTCCAGCTCTGATCCGGATCGGATCGACCTTCGGAAAGGCCCCGCAATGCGGGGCCTTTTCTTTTGCCGGATCAGCCGGCGAAGAGCGTGGCGAGCCCGCGACCGGCGACGAAGACCAGCCAGCCCAGGATCGAGAAATAGATGATCGTCGCGGCGAGCATGCCGTAACCGGCCAGCACGAACACACCATCGCGCTGGGTCATGCCGACGGCGAGGAACAGAATCGCAAAGGCCGGCAGCGTGTTCGAGAACGGCACGAGACCGAGCGGAAACATCAGGAGCACGCCCGCCGCCACGATCGCGAGCCCGTTAAGGCGGTTCATCAGCGCGCCGCCGGTCAGGCGTTCCAGACGCTTTCGGATGACCGTCTCGATGCGCTCGACGAGGCTGATGCCGCGTTCCAAAACGCCCTTGAGCTTCTCGGCATCCATGCCGCGATCCATGATCATGCGCGGTAGCCACGGCAGGCGATTGGCGGCCACCCCAAGGCCAAGCAGGATGATCGCCAGGCCGAAGACCGTGCTCACGCCCGGAATGGAGACCGGCAGAAGGAACGGGATCGTCAGGATCGCGCAGAGCAGGAGAGGGCCGTGGTCGCCGACCTCGCCGAGCAGCTGGCGCAGCGTGACCTGTCCCGATCCGAGCGCGGCCGCCGTTCGCTCGAGCGTTGCGCGCAGCGTCTCGGAGCGCTCCTGGTACTCATTCATCGACATATCCTTGAAACGAAAAAGGGCGCCCGCCGGCGCCCTTTCTAGAGGAAGTCGGTTGCCTAGCTGTAAATCCAGCGCGGCAGCCAGGTCGCCAGCTCCGGGAAGACGAACATCAGCGCCAGCGCCGTGATCTGCAGCAACACGAACGGGATGACGCCCTTGTAGATCATGCCGGTCGACACGTTGTTCGGCGCAACGCCGCGCAGGTAGAACAACGCGAATCCGAAGGGCGGCGTCAGGAACGAGGTCTGCAGGTTCACGCCGACCATCACGCCGAGCCACACCGGATCGACGCCCAGATTGAGCAGGATCGGCGCGGTGATCGGGATCACGATGAAGATGATCTCGAAGGTGTCGAGGATGAAGCCCAGCAGGAACATGATCGCCATCACGACGATGACCGCGCCGATGGTGCCGCCCGGCAGCGCCGAGAGGAACTCGTGGACGAGGTTATCGCCACCCATAAGGCGGAAGACGATCGAGAACACGGATGCGCCGAACAGGATGATGAAGACCATCGAGGTGATCGTCGCGGTCGCGATCGCGGCCTCGCGGATGACCCTGAAGGACAGGCGCCAGCGCAGCGCGGCGAGCAGCATGGCGCCGACGGCGCCGACCGACGCGGCCTCCGTCGGGGTCGCGATGCCGCCGAGGATCGAGCCGAGCACGGCTGCGATCAGCGCCAGCGGCGGGAGGAGGGCAACCAGAACTTCACGGCCAAGGCCGGCCTTTTCCTCCGGCGGCACCGGCGTGGCGGGGCAGCTCTTGGGCGAAAAGACCGCCATGGCGATCATGTAGACGATGTAGAGGACGACAAGCAGCAGGCCCGGAATGATCGCGCCTGCGAACAGGTCGCCGACGGACACCGGCGTCGGGGCGAAATTGCCCTTGGCCATCTGCACCTGGGCGTTGATGCCGGCCAGCATGTCGCCCATGAAGATGAGGACGGTCGAGGGCGGGATGATCTGGCCAAGCGTACCGGATGCGCAGATGACGCCGCAGGCGAGCTTGGGGTCATAGCCGGCGCGCAGCATGGCCGGCAGCGAGATCAGGCCCATGGTGACGACGGTGGCGCCCACGACACCCGTGGATGCCGCGAGCAGGGCGCCCACCACGACGACGGAGATGCCGAGGCCGCCGCGCATGTTTCCGAAGAGCTTGCCCATGGTGAGCAGGAGCTGCTCGGCGATCTTCGAGCGCTCGAGCATCACGCCCATGAAGATGAAGAGTGGCACGGCCACTAGCACTTCGTTGGTCATGAAGCCGATGTAGCGATTGGCGAGCGAGCCGAAGTTCGACGGATCGAACACGCCGAACCACATGCCGACAGCGCCGAACATCAGCGACACGCCGGCAAGCGTGAAGGCCACGGGGAAGCCGAGCATCAGGAAGCCGATGATCCCGAAGAACATCAGCGCGGCGAGAATCTCGCCGAGAAGGACGAGATCCATCAGTGGGCTCCCTGCTGGTTTTCGTAGCGCAGGTGCGCAGGCAAAAGGTGCTCGCGATCGGCGAGGACGAGGATGGAGCGGAAAACCCAGGCGAGACCCTGGATTGCAATGAAGAAGGCGAAGACGAGGATGAAGCTCTTCAGGATGAAGAGCCCGGGCATCCCGCCGACATTGGCCGAGCCCTCATAGATGCGCCAGGAGCGCATGACGAAGTTGTAGCCGTAAGCGTAGACGATGTAGCAGAAGGGCAGCAGGAAGACGACGACGCCGATCAGATCGATGATCGCCTTGGTGCGGATCGTTGCCGGTCGGTAGAAGATGTCGACGCGGACATGGTCGTTACGCAGCAGCGCGAAACCGGCCACCGCGGTAAACATCGCGCCGTTCAGCCAGACATAAAGGTCCTGCATCCAGAGGAAGGTCGTGGAGAATACATACCGCTGAAGCACGACAGTGAAGCAGACGAGGACGATTCCCAACGACAGCCATGAGAATATGTTTCCAACAAGCCAGTTCAGGCCACTGATGGCCCGGACGGCGAGAGCCAGTGCACGCAAGGACGTATCCTCCCAAGTCAGTGCAGTTCCATGATCCGGCCAAGCCCCGCTCCAGTATCAGGCGCGCGTCGCAACCGGCTAATCCACAATTTCAGATCGGGTTTTCCCTCGGCGAATGCCGCACTCCCGGCAGTTCGGGGGGTCCCTTAACAGAGTTGCATCAGCGCCGGAAGCTTCAATCGGTTCGTATACGGAATCATCATCCGACTCGGCACAATGCTGCAAGGCTGCGACAGAATCTTCCACGACGAGCAAGTTGTACGAAACTTTCCACACCTGGGCTGCCGCCGCTGTTTAAAGGGATTGTTCTTTCGCCTGTCCGGTCGAAACCGTTTGACGCAACGGGACGGGAGGGAAAAACTGACATCAGGCAGGCCCGTGGCATCGGCCCACCTGGGAGGAATTCATGACGCTTCACGACGTATCCCTCGACGACAAGTTCGATCTGTCGAAGGATCGCATCTTCGTCTCCGGCGCGCAGGCCATCGTGCGCATGCTTCTCACGCAGCGCGAGCGCGACCGGCGCGCAGGCCTCAATACGGCAGGGTTCGTGTCGGGCTATCGCGGCTCGCCGCTTGGCGGCCTCGACCAACAATTGTGGAAGGCGAAGCGGCTTCTCTCCCAGTCCGACATCGTCTTCCAGCCGGGCCTCAACGAGGAACTGGCGGCGACCGCCTGCTGGGGCTCGCAGCAGACGGAACTGCTTGGCGAGGGCAAGCATGACGGCGTGTTCTCCGTCTGGTACGGCAAGGGGCCGGGCGTCGATCGCTCCGGCGACGTTTTCCGCCACGCCAACCTGGCCGGCACCTCCAAACATGGCGGCGTCCTCGCGCTGATGGGCGACGACCACACGGCGGAATCCTCCACCAACGCGCATGCGACGGAGTTCCTCTTCGTCGACACGATGATCCCGATCTTCAATCCGGCCGGCGTGCAGGAGCTGATCGATTACGGGCTCTACGGGTTCGCGCTGTCGCGTTTCGCCGGCACGTGGTCGGCGATCAAATGCGTCAAGGACAACATCGAATCGACCGCCTCGGTCGACGTATCGCCCGAGCGCCTGAACATCGTCACGCCCGAATTCGACATGCCGCCCGGCGGGCTCAACATCCGCCACGAGCTCGACCAGGTCGGCCAGGAGCGGCGGCTGCACGAGTACAAGCGCGCGGCAGCAGCTGCCTTCATCCGCGCCAACGGGCTCAACCGGATGATCTATTCGGGCGGCTCCAACCCGAAGATCGGCATCATCACGGTCGGCAAATCCTATCTCGACGTGCGCCAGGCGCTGGAAGACATCGGCATCGACGAGGCGCGCGCCAACCAGATCGGCATCCGCCTGTTCAAGGTCGCGTGTCCGTGGCCGCTCGATCTCGACCACATCCGCGATTTCGCGCGCGGGCTCGAAATGGCGATCGTCGTGGAGGAGAAGCGCTCGCTGATCGAGGTACAGCTGCGCGAGGATCTTTACGGCACCGCCATGCAGCCGCAGATCGTCGGCAAGAAGGACGAGCGCGGCGACTGGCTCTTTCCGGTCCATGGCGCGCTCGATCCGAACGAGATCGCGATCGCGCTCGGAGAACGGGTGCTGCGGATCATTGGGCACTCGGAGGAGATCGCGGCGCGCGTCTCCAAGATGAAGCAGTTCCAGGCGATGCTCGCCGACACGAAGGATGTCGCGGCGCGCACGCCCTATTTCTGCTCGGGCTGCCCGCACAACACCTCGACCAAGGTGCCGGAAGGCTCGATCGCCGGCGGCGGCATCGGCTGTCATTTCATGTCGCTCTGGATGGACCGCGCGACGGTCGGCTTCACCGCCATGGGCGGGGAGGGCGCGCAGTTCGTCGGGCAGGCGCCCTTCACCAAGCGCGCGCACTTCTTCCAAAATCTCGGCGACGGCACCTACAACCATTCCGGCTCGCTGGCGCTGCGCTTTGCGATCTCCTCGGGCGCCAACGTCACCTACAAGATCCTGTTCAACGACGCGGTCGCGATGACCGGTGGCCAGCCGCACGAGGGCGGGCTCACAGTCGACATGATCGCCAACCAGGTGCGCGCCGAGGGCGTCGAGCGGGTCGCGATCGTCACGGACGAGCCGGAGAAATATGCTGGGCGCGTCTCGTTTCCCTCGGGCGCAACGATCTCGCATCGCGACGATCTCGACGCGGTCCAGCGCGAGCTTCGCGAAGTGCCGGGCGTGTCGGTGCTGATCTATGACCAGACCTGCGCGGCCGAAAAACGCCGCCGGCGCAAGCGCGGCACGTTCCCCGATCCCGATCGCCGCGTGATCATCAACGAGCTCGTCTGCGAAGGCTGCGGCGATTGCGGCGTGAAGTCGAACTGCGTCTCCGTCCAGCCGGTCGAGACGGAGTTCGGGCGCAAGCGGCGGATCGACCAGTCGAGCTGCAACAAGGACTTCTCCTGCGTCACCGGCTTCTGCCCGTCCTTCGTGAGCGTGCGCGGCGGCAAGCTGAAGAAGTCGAAGGGCATTGCCGGCGACGGCGCCGATCCGCTGGACGGTGTCCCGTCCGCGCCCATCTTCGATGCCTCCAGGGGCTGGTCCGGCATCGTCGACGGCATCGGCGGCACCGGCGTCGTCACCATCGGCGCGGTGCTCGGCATGGCCGCGCATCTGGAGGGCAAGGGCTCCGGCGCGATCGACATGGCTGGCCTCGCCCAGAAGGGCGGCGCGGTGTTCAGCCATCTGCGCATCGCCGCGACTCCGGACGACATCCACACCATCCGCGTGTCGGCCGGCAAGGCCGATCTCGTGCTCGGCTGCGATCTCGTCGTGTCGGGCAACAAGAAGGTGCTGTCGGCGGTGCGCGAAGGCGAGACGATCTTCATCGCCAACACGGCTGAAGTGATGCCCGGCGACTTCACGCGCCAGGCCGATTTCTCGCTGCCCACCGAGCGGCTGAAGCGCGCGATCCGCCAGGCCGCCGGCGAAAGCAACGCGCATTTCATCGATGCGACGCGCACGGCACTCGTGCTGTTTGGCAATTCGCTGGCCGCCAACATGTTCCTGCTCGGCTTCGCCTCGCAGCATGGCGGGCTGCCCGTCTCGCCGGAGGCGATCGAAAAGGCCATCGAGCTCAATGGCGAGGCGGTCGCGATGAATGTCTCGGCGTTTCGCTGGGGCCGGCGCGCGGCGCATGATCCGGCCTCGGTCACGGGGCTGGTCGATGCCGCCAAGACGCCGGCGCGTCAGCTTGCCGGAACGCTCGACGAGGTCATCGCGCGTCGCGTGGAGTTTCTGACCGCCTACCAGAACGCTGCCTATGGCGCGCGCTATCGCCGCCGCATCGAACAGCTGCGCGCTGCCGAGGCGAAGGCCGTTCCGGGTTCGACGGTGGTTTCGGAAGCAGCCGCACGCAGCCTCTTCAAGCTGATGGCGATCAAGGACGAGTACGAGGTCGCGCGGCTCTACACCGACGGCTCGTTCCTGCGCCAGCTTGGCGCGGAGTTCGAGAGCTGGGACAAGCTCGAGTTCCATCTGGCCCCGCCTGCGTTGGGCCGCACGGGAAGCGACGGCAAGCCGAAGAAGACGACCTTCGGCCCGTGGATGATGCGCGGGTTCACGGTGCTCGCGCGCCTCAAGGGCCTGCGCGGCACGCCGCTCGACGTGTTCGGCTGGTCCGCAGAACGGCGCATGGAGCGCGGGCTGCTGGCGCAGTACGAGGTCGATCTCGATCTCATCGAAAGCAAGCTGTCGGCAGTCACGGTGGAAGCGTGCACGGCGCTTGCATCGGTGCCTGCGCTCATCCGCGGCTTCGGCCACGTCAAGGCTGCGAACGCCGACAAGGCCAAGGCGGAACGCGAGCGTCTTCTGGCGCGGCTTGAAACTCCGTCACCGGAACGGCAGCTGGCTGCAGCAGAGTAGGGTGCGGGCAGTAACCCTGCATTGTCCGTACATTGCAGGCGGGAGAAAGGACTTTCTTAAGCCCCGTCTGCCATAGCTGCTACCTCAAATGGGGCAGATTGCCTGGTGACCTACGGCTCGAAGAGCATTCCTGACGATATCTACGTCGGCTTCGTCAAGTCGCTGTTCAAGGATGCACATATCCTTCTGATCGGCGCGGCGTGCCACGGCACGATGGCCCTGCTCGTCTACCGCAGCTCCGGTAATCTCGTCTATCTCGCGCTTGCCGCGGCCCTCATCGCAGCAGGTCTCTACCGTTACAAGACCACGCGCAGCGCTCGCGGCGGTGAGGCGATCACAGATATCAAAGCGGCTTACGACTGGGAGCGCACCTATCTTTTCGGCGCGACGATCCAGGGTCTGACGGCCGGCCTGTTCTCCTTCACGGCCATCTACCTTGCGCCGGATTCCTTTGGCGAAGTGGCGACCGTTGCCGTCATCATCGGCTCGGCGGTCACGATCGTCGGCCGCAATTACGGCTCGCGTGGCATGGTGCTGACGCTGTCGCTTTGCGTCATCGTGCCGATCTGCGTCGCCTGGATGCTCAAGGGCGATCTGAACTACTTCATCCTCGGGCTGTTCCTCGTGCCGTTCATCTTCGCCATGGTGCAGATGGCCAAGAACGTGCGCACCGTGCTGTTCACGGCCATCACCGAGGAGAAAAAAGCCAAGAGCCTTGCCCAGCGTTTCGACCGCGCGCTCAACACGATGTCGCACGGGCTCGTGATGCTGAACCCGGATGCCCGTGTCGTCGTGGCCAATTCGGAAGCGGCCAGCATGCTCGGCTTCTCGCGCCCGCGCCAGATGATGGACCGGTCGCTTCGTGCGCTGTTGATGCGCGGCGTGGCCGCCAACGTGATGAGCCGCAAGGACGCGCGCTATGCCGAAACGCAGCTGACGCGGGCCCTGCGCGAAGGCCGCGACCGCAAGCTCCTGCTGCGGATTGCCGGCAACCGCTATTTCGAATTCTCGGCGCGCGAAGGCCGAGACGAGCTCGGTGTCATCACCTTCGAGGAAGTCACGCAGCGCGTCGAGGCGGAAGAGAAGATCCGCTACATGGCGCGCTTCGACAATCTCACCGGCCTGCCCAACCGCGCCTATTTCCATGAAGTCGTCGACGAGGCGCTGGCCGGCAGCGAGCCTGACGGCTATTGCGCCATCGCGATCTTCGACCTCGACGACTTCAAGAGCGTCAACGACACGCTCGGCCATCCGATCGGCGACGGGCTGATCACGACGGTCGCGGAAAGGCTCGGACGCCATGCGTCGGAGCGTATCCGCGTCAGCCGGTTCGGCGGCGACGAGTTCATGCTGTTCTTCCGCGAAGTCAGCGATGCGGCGACCCTGTCGGCCAAGATCGACGAGATCATCGAGGGGCTCGCCGGCGACGTCGATGTCTCCGGGCACAATCTGCGCATCCAGGCGAGCGGCGGCGCGGTCATGATGCGCGTGCGCGACTTCGATTTCGACACCGTGGTGGTGAAGGCTGACCTGGCGCTCTACGCCGCCAAGGAAAGCGGCAAGAACGGCTGGCGCCTGTTCGAGCCGGCCATGGACCAGGCCTTCCGCAACAAGCAGTTGCTCAAGGCCGACCTGCGCCAGGCGGTCATTAACAACGGCCTGCGCGTCGTCTACCAGCCGATCGTCTCGATGGACACGATGCGCATCGAGAGCTGCGAGGCGCTGTGCCGCTGGGACCATCCCGAGCTCGGCCCGATCGCGCCGTCGATCTTCATTCCGCTTGCAGAAGAGATGGGGATCATCTCCGACATCTCGACCTTCATCATCCGCGCGGCCACGCAGGAATGCGCGCGCTGGCCGAACCCGATCAGCGTCTCGATCAACCTGTCGGCCAAGGATTTCCGCAACGAGGATGTCGTCGGCAAGATCGCGACCGCGTTGAAGCAGACCCGCCTTGCGCCCTCGCGCCTCGAGGTCGAGGTGACCGAGACGGCGCTGCTCGACGACCGGGCCCAGACGCGGACCTATATCGAGCAGATCAAGGCGCTCGGCGTGCGCATCGCACTCGACGATTTCGGCACCGGCTATTCGAGCCTCAGCTATCTGCACACGCTGCCGCTGGACAAGGTCAAGATCGACCGGTCCTTCATCGTCGACGTGACGCGCAACCAGCGCTCGCTGGAGTTGATGAAGGGCGTGGTCGAGCTTTCCAAGCGCCTCGGGCTTACGGTCACGGTCGAGGGTGTCGAAACCTTCGAGCAGCTGAAGGTGCTCGCCATCGAGGTGAAGCCCGAACTCGTCCAGGGCTTCCTGTTCGGTTCGGCGCTGACGGCCTCCGGCATCGACACGATGTCAGCCGCGACGTGGCCGTTCGCAAGCCAGATCAAGGCCAGCGCGCGCAACTGACCTGCTTTGCGGCAGCAGTCCGATTCACTCCACGATGCCCAGCCCAACACGGGCGAATTGCCTACAGAAGCGGCATCGGCCGTCAAAATGTTAGCAATCCGTTAAGGTTAACGGATCGTAATCAAGTCAAGCTTTAATTAAACCTTTACTATAAATTGATCGTCGCTACCCTTGGCTTCTCAGGCAGCAGGGGTGCGTCATGACGGCAATCGCGCAGGAAATCGGAGATGGCGAGCACGTCGCCAAGGTTGCCGAAAGCGGCTTTACGCGCGGGGTCGAGCAGGTTCTGGAGAACACCGAATACCGGCGTTGCGACCGTGGCGAGGACTACGAGGAGATCTGCCGGCTGCGCTATAAGGCCTACCGCGCGCACGGCTTTGTCAATGCGAGCCCGGAGCAGGTGACGTCCGACGCCATGGACGATCTGCCGAACTGCTATCGCTACGGCGTCTTCATCGACGGCCAGCTCATCTCGACGGTCCGCATCCACCACATCAGCCGCGATCAGCCCTGGGGGCCGGCCATGACGGCCTTCGGCGACATTCTCGGCCCAAGGCTGGAGCGGGGCGAAAGCTTCATCAATCCGAGCCTGCTTGCCGCCGATCCCGATCTTTCGCAGATCAGCCGCTACGTGCCCTTCGTCACGCTGCGGCTGGGCATTGCCGCGACGCAGTGGTTCAGCGCGGACCATTGCATCGTGCTGATCCGCAAGGAGCATACGGCGTTCTACAACCGGGTGTTTGCCGCGGACCAGATCGGAGAGCCGCAGACCTATGCGCCCTTCACGGTGCCGGTCATGCTCTACGGCATGGACTGCGCCAAGAGCCTGGGCCATGTGTTCCAGCGCTTCCCGTTCTTCCGCTCCACGGTCACCGAGCAGCGCATGCTGTTCGGCGGGCTGAACGCGCTGCAGCCGGCGCCGCTGACCATCTTGCCGACGGCCAAATACACTCGCATTGCGGCCTGACGCGCCTTCGAACGGGGATGTGACGTCGCCCGCGCTTGCCTCGCGCGCGAAGTCGCGGCATCGGTTCGTGGATGGCGACGAAAGACGAGATCATCGCAGGCGCGCTCTGGGCTCGCGAACTCACCGCGGCGGAGATCGATCGCGCGCGCGGCGGATTCACGCTGCGCAGGTTTGCGCGCGGCAGCTACATCTGCCATCGCGGCGACCGGCTCGACTACTGGACCGGCGTCGTCTCGGGCCTCGTCAAGATCAGCGCCATCTCGCGCGACGGCAAGGCGATGACCTTCGCAGGCGCTGCCGATGGCGGCTGGTTCGGCGAGGGCTCGGTGCTGAAGGACGAGCAGCGGCGCTACGACATCGTCGCGGTGCGCGAGACCGAGCTCGCGATGATGCCGCGCGCGACCTTCATGTGGCTGTTTGAAAACTCGGTCGGCTTCAACCGCTTCCTCGTGCGCCAGTTCAACGAGCGGATGGGGCAGTTCATCGCGACGATCGAGCATGATCGCATCCTGAAGAACAAGGCGCGGGTCGCGCGCACGCTCGCCTGGTTCTTCAATCCGGTGCTCTATCCGCAGGCCCGCAGCGAGATCGAGATTTCCCAGGAAGAGCTGGGGCTGCTCGCCGGGCTGTCGCGCCAGATCGTCAATCGCAGCCTGCAGGAACTGGCGGAAGAAGGGCTGATCCGGATCGAGCACGGGCGCATCGCGGTGCTCGCGCTGGACAGGCTTCAGGGATACGACGCTTGAGCGGCCGGAGCATCTGACGCCAGCAAATACAAGACCGCGACCAAACCGACCATTTGGCCAGCTGTCTGTCAAGCGGCGTGTTGATCGCGCTTGGAAATCATGTGCAAACTCCAACCCATAAGCAGCACGAAGAGGCTGCGGCAAGGGAAACGCCTGGCTCGGTGAGCCAGCGAGGAGGAACAGGTTTGGCGCAAGCTCAGGCCTCGCTTGATACTTTTCCGAAGTATCTGCTCGCGAACGCGCAGCGCTTTTCCACGCGCCCCGCGATGCGGTTCAAGGACTACGGGATCTGGCAGAGCTGGACCTGGGCGGAACAACTTGACGAGGTGCGAGCGCTGGCGCTGGGGCTGCAGAAGCTCGGCCTGACACGCGGCGACAAGGTCGCAATCATCGGCGCCAACCGGCCGCGGCTTTATTGGACGTTTTCGGCCGCGCAGTCGCTCGGCGCGATCCCTGTACCGGTCTATGCCGACGCGGTAGCCGAGGAACTCGCCTATGTGCTCGGCCACGCTGCCGTTCGCTTCGCGATCGTTCAGGACCAGGAGCAGGTCGACAAGGTGCGGTCTTTCGCCGATCGCATCCCGTCCCTGACCGACATCGTCTATGACGAGGAGCGGGGGCTCGGCGACTACGATCCGGCAGGTCTCCATTCGTTCGCAGCCGTGCAGGCGCATGGGCGCGCGGTACTCGCCGGCGATCAGACAGCCGACGCACGCTGGCGGCAGGGCATTGCCAACGGGTCGGGCGATGATGTCTCGGTCATCCTCTACACGTCCGGCACGACGGGCCGCTCCAAGGGCGTCATCCTCAAGGCCGGGCATGCCGTGAAGGCGGCCGCCGATACGGTCGCCTTCGATCGCCTGACCGAGACCGACAGCGTGCTCGGCTATCTCCCGCTTGCCTGGGTCGGCGAGCATTATTTCAACTATGCGCAGGGGCATGTGGCCGGCTTCTGCGTGAACTGTCCCGAGAGCCCGGAGACGGTGCCGCAGGATCTGCGCGAGATTGCGCCGACCTTCTATTTCGCGCCGCCGCGGGTCTTCGAGGGGCTGCTCACCATGGTCACGATCCGCATGGAGGATGCGGGCCGCCTCAAGCGCTGGATGTTCCGGCACTACATCGACGTGGCGCGCAGGCACGGCGAGAAGATCCTCGAGGGCAGGCCGGTGCCGCTTTCGGGCCGCATCGCCTACGGGATCGGCAATCTCCTCGTCTACGGTCCGCTCAAGAACGTGCTCGGCATGTCGAACATCCGCGTCGCCTATACGGCCGGCGAGGCGATCGGGACCGAACTGTTCTCCTTCTTCCGCTCGCTCGGCATCAACCTGAAGCAGCTCTACGGGCAGACGGAGGCGTTTCTCTACGTCACCGCCCAGAAGGACGGCGCGGTCAGGACGGACACGGTCGGGCCGGCGGCGCCCAATGTGGACATTCGCATTGCCGAAGATGGCGAGGTGCTCTTCCGCTCGCCGGGCATGTTCTCCGGCTACTACAAGGAAGATGAGAAGACGGCCGAGACGCTGACGCCGGACGGCTATGTGCGCACGGGCGATGCCGGCTTCTTCGACAAGGACGGCCAGCTCAAGATCATCGACCGCGCCAAGGATGTCGGCAAGCTGTCGACGGGCGCGCTGTTTGCACCGAAATACATCGAGAACAAGCTCAAATTCTTCCCCAACATCAAGGAGGCGGTGGCCTTCGGCGACGGGCGGGCGTTCTGCGGCGTGTTCCTCAACATAGACCTGACGGCCGTCGGCAACTGGGCCGAGCGCAACAACATCGCCTACGGCTCCTACCAGGAGCTTGCGGGTCACCCCGACGTCTACAAGATCGTCGCGGGCCATGTGGAGGAGACCAACCGCCGGCTCGCCGAGGAGCCGATGATGGCGGGGTCGCAGATCACGCGCTTCCTGATCCTGCACAAGGAGCTCGACGCCGACGATGGCGAACTGACCCGCACGCAGAAGGTGCGCCGCTCCTTCATCGCCGAGCGTTACGCCCAGCTGATCGAGGCGCTCTATGATGGCTCCACGGAGAAATACGTGTCGACGGAAGTGACCTACGAGGACGGTCGCAAGGGGCGCATCGCGGCGACCGTCAAGATCGTCGACGTGCCGGTCTTCCCGGCCGCGACCGAGACGAGGCTTGCAGCCGAATGAACGCGCCGCTCGACCACGACACGCTCGTGAAGGCCGGCGACGACGGCATCGCGCCCGGCGAGCTGCTGATGGACGTGCGCAACGTCTCGCTCGCCTTCGGCGGCGTGAAGGCGATCACGGACATCTCCTTCGACATCCGCAAGGGTGAAATCCGCGCGATCATCGGGCCGAACGGCGCCGGCAAGACCTCGATGCTCAACGTCATCAACGGCTTCTACACGCCGCAGCAGGGCACGATCGTCTTCCGTGGCAAGGAGCGCCGCGCGATGAAGCCGCACCACGCCGTGCGCCAGGGCATCGCGCGGACGTTCCAGAATGTGGCGCTGTTCAAGGGCATGTCGACGCTCGACAACATCATGGCCGGGCGCTCGGTCATGATGAACCGCAGCATTTTCTGGCAGATGCTGTGGCACGGGCCGGCGCTCAAGGAAGAGATCGCGCATCGCGAGAAGGTCGAGGAAATCATCGACTTCCTCGAGATCCAGCACATCCGGCGCACGCCGGTCGGCAAGCTGCCCTACGGCCTACAGAAGCGCGTCGAGCTTGGCCGCGCGCTCGCCATGGAGCCGTCGCTGCTGCTTCTTGACGAGCCTATGGCGGGCATGAACCTCGAAGAGAAGGAGGACATGAGCCGGTTCATCATCGACGTGAACCGGCAGCGCGGCACCACGATCGCGCTGATCGAACATGACATGGGGGTGGTCATGGACCTTTCGGACAGGGTCGTCGTTCTCGACTACGGCAAGAAGATCGCCGACGGCCCGCCCGATGAGGTCAAGGCCAATAAGGCGGTCATCGATGCCTATCTGGGCGTCGCCCATTGACCCACGAAAGGACCTCCCATGGAAAATTTCGAACTCACCCCGCTCATCTCGCTGATCGCCGGCGTGGTCATCCTGATCATGCCGCGGCTGCTCAACTACATCGTCGCCTTCTACCTCATCGCCGTGGGGCTGATCGGGCTGTTTCCGCAACTGACACAATAGCGCGCGAGCCATCGCGTGCGGCCAGGGACGCACGGGCATGAACCTCTTCCAGTCGATCTTCGTGACACCTTTCCAGGACATGTTCGGCGCGCCGGACTTTCTCCTGCAGGTCATCTGGGAGGGGCTCGTTTCGGGCGTCCTCTACGCGCTCATCGCGCTCGGCTTCGTGCTGATCTACAAGTCCTCGCGCATCTTCAATTTCGCGCAGGGCATCATGGTGGTGTTCGCCGCGCTCACGCTCGTCGGGCTCCACCAGATGGGCGTGCCGGCCTATCTCGCCGTCGCGCTGACGCTCGCCGTCATGCTGGTGCTGGCGATCGCCATCGAGCGGGTGGTTCTGCGCCCGCTCGTCAACCAGCCCGACATCATCCTCTTCATGGCGACGATCGGCATCACGCTGTTCCTGATCGGGCTCGGCGAGACGATCTTCGGCGGCGAGAACAAGCGCATGATCACCGAGGACCTCGGCATCCCGACGGGGTCCTACATCTTCGAGCCGTTCGGCGGCTTCGTCTCGATCGAGCAGCGCGACATCACGGCGGTCGTGGGCGCTGTGCTGCTGGTCACGGCGCTCCTGTTCTTCCTCAACAAGACGCGGATCGGCCGCGCGATCCGCGCGCTCGGCGACGACCATCAGGCGGCACTTTCCGTCGGCATCTCTCTGTCGATGATCTGGGTCGTGGTCTGGTTCATCGCTGGCATCATCGCGCTGGCGACGGGCATCGTATGGGGCGCGCGTGCGGGCGTCTCCTTCGCGCTGGAGATCATCGCGCTCAAGGCGCTGCCGGTCTTGATGCTGGGCGGGCTGGAAAGCGTGCTCGGCGCGATCGTCGGCGGGCTCGCGATCGGCGTTCTGGAGAAGCTTTTCGAGATCTATTGGGGCCAGCCGCTTATGGGCGGCGGCACCGAGACGTGGTTCGCCTTCGTGCTTGCGCTTCTCATCCTGCTGTTCAGGCCGCAGGGCCTGTTCGGCGAGAAGATCATCGAGCGGGTGTAAGACGATGCTCTACAGGGTCGCCGGCCAGTACAAGACGTCCTACCAGTCCGACTACGCACTGTTCCCCGTCCGGCAGGACGCGGTGCTGCTCGCGATCGTGCTGCTCTTCGCCTTCGTCGTCTTCCCGCTGACGGCCAACGAGTTCTTCTACCGTGCGCTTTTGATCCCGGTGCTGATCTATGCGCTGGCGGCGCTCGGGCTCAACATCCTGACGGGCTATGCGGGGCAATTGTCGCTCGGCACCGGCGCCTTCATGGGGGTGGGGGCCTATTCCTGCTACAAGCTGGTGACGATCTTCCCCGAAATGAATCTGATCGTCACGATCCTGCTGTCGGGCCTGCCGGCGGCGCTTGTCGGCGTGGCCTTCGGCCTGCCGTCGCTGCGGATCAAGGGCTTCTACCTCGCAATCGCGACGCTCGCGGCGCAGTTCTTCCTCGTCTGGCTCTTCCAGAAATGGGGCTGGCTCTACAATTACAACGCCTCCGGCGCGATCCAGGTGCCCAACATCTCGATCTTCGGCGTGACGGTCGCCGGCGCGCAGGCGTCCGCACTATCGCAATATTTCGTCGTGCTCTGCATCGTATGCATCGTGACGGCGGTCGCCATCAACATCACGCGGGGCCGCATCGGGCGCACGTGGAAGGCGGTGCGCGACATGGATATCGCGGCCGAGCTCGTCGGCATCAACCTGATGAAGGCGAAGCTGTCGGCCTTCTTCGTGTCGTCCTACATCGTCGGCATCGCGGGCGCGCTCTTCGTCTTCCTGTGGCGCGGGGCGGCCGAGGCCGACCTCTTCGACATCCAATTGTCCTTCCGGGTGCTCTTCATCGCCATCATCGGCGGGCTCGGCTCGATCCTCGGCAATTTCCTTGGCGCGATCCTCATCGTCGCCCTGCCGGTGCTGATCGCCATGGTGCCTGCCGCTGTCGGCCTGCCGATCTCGTCGGCGATGGTGGAGCATCTCAACGTCATGATCATCGGCATCCTGATCATCGGCTTCCTGATCGTCGAACCCCACGGGCTCGCGCGCTTCTGGGCCGTGATCCGCGAGAAGCTGATCATCTGGCCCTTCCCGCACTAGGAGGAGCGGGACGGGTCCGAGCGGGAAAACGAGCCCGATTGCGGGCATTGATGGAGGAGCATGTGATGACAAGGACATTCAAGGCCGCGTTGCTTGCAACCGTCTTCGCGGCGGGCCTCGCGGCGCCGGCGTTGGCGCAGGATGCGCTGAAGCTTCCAAACATGTCGTACCGCACCGGCCCGTTCGCAGCGACCGGCACGCCGCACATGAACGGCCAGCTCGACTACATGACGATGCTCAACGAGCGCGATGGCGGCATCAACGGCGTGCGGATCGCCTTCGACGAATGCGAGACGGGCTACAACACCGAAAAGGGCGTCGAGTGCTACGAGCGCCTGAAGTCGGAAGGTGCGATGGTGACGCAGCCCTGGTCGACGGGCATCACGCTCCAGGTCCTGCCGCGTACCAATGTCGACGAGATCCCGATGTTCGCGCCAGGCTATGGCTTCTCCGCTATGCAGGAGGGAGGCACCTTCAAATGGGCCTTCAACCCGCCGACATCCTACTGGGACGGCGCTTCTATGATCATGCAGGCGATCTCGGACGGCAATCTCGACAATCTGAGCGGCAAGAAGATCGCCTTCCTCCACCTCGACCACCCCTACGGCAAGGAGCCGCTGCCGCTTCTGGAAAGCCTCGCATCGACGCACGGCTTCACGCTGCTGCCGATTCCGGTCGGGTTGACGGAGATGCAGAACCAGTCGGCGCAGTGGCTGCAGATCCGCCGCGAGCGGCCGGACTTCGTCGTCATGTGGGGCTGGGGCGCGATGAACGCCGCGGCAATCACGGAAGCGGTGAAGACGCGCTTCCCGATGGAGCAGTTCGTCAGCGTCTGGTGGGGCGCGCACGAGCCCGACCTCAACCTCGTCGGCGAGCAGGGCAAGGGCTTCCGGGCGCTCTCCTGGAATTTCGTCGATTCGGATTCGACGCTGATGCAGGACGTTAAGCGGTACGTCGTCGATGCCGGCAAGTCGCAGCTCAACCAGCAGGCGGGCGAGTTCGATTCGACCGCCTACCAGCGCGGCATCCTGATGTCCGTGATGCTGGCCGAAGCCGTGCGCGCGGCACAGGACCATGCCGGCACGCCGAACATCTCCAAGGAAGATCTGCGCTGGGGTATGGAGAACATCAAGCTGACCGAGGAGCGCATTGCGGAACTCGGCATCGGCGAGATGATCGCCCCCTTCTCGACGAGCTGCACCAACCATACCGGCCATGCGAGCGCGTGGATGGTGGAGTGGGACGGCTCGAAATTCGTGAAGGCGTCCGACCTGCTCACCGCCGACCGGGCCGTGATCGACCCGCTGGTGGAAAAGGCGGCTGCCGACTATGCGGCGGCAAACCAGCCCTGGACGATGAACGAGTGCGCCGAGTGAAGCTTGGCTGATGCATGTCCGGCGCTTCCCTGCGGGGCGCCGGGCTCCTTCTTCGAACCGGCAGGCGGATGATGGAAAACACGAGCCCCGTGGCGGCGCAGGCCGAGCCGATCCTTTCGGTGAACAACATCGAGGTGATCTACGATCACGTCATTCTCGTCCTGAAGGGCGTGTCGCTCAGCGTTCCGCGCGGCGGCATCGTGGCGCTGCTCGGGGCGAATGGCGCCGGCAAGACGACGACGCTTAAGGCGATTTCTAACCTCCTGCGTGCCGAGCGCGGCGAGGTGACCAAGGGCTCGATCGTCTTCGAAGGCGACCAGATCCAGGCGCTGTCGGCGAACCAGCTCGTCAAGCGCGGCTGCATCCAGGTGATGGAGGGCCGGCACTGCTTCGGGCATCTGTCGGTCGAGGACAATCTGATGACCGGCGCATTCACGCGTCGCGACGGCAGTTCCGCGATCGCGCGCGATCTGGAGCTCGTCTATTCCTATTTCCCGCGCCTCAAGGTGAGGCGCAACAGCCAGGCCGGCTACACATCCGGCGGCGAGCAGCAGATGACGGCGATCGGCCGCGCGCTTATGAGCCGGCCGAAGATGATCCTGCTCGACGAGCCATCGATGGGGCTAGCGCCGCAGCTGGTCGAGGAAATCTTCGAGATCGTGAAGAAGCTCAACGAGGAGCAGGGCGTGTCCTTCCTTTTGGCCGAGCAGAACACCAATATCGCGCTGCGCTATGCCAAGTATGGCTACATCCTGGAATCGGGGCGCATCGTGCTCGACGGCGAGGCGAAGTCGCTGCGCGAGAACGAGGACGTCAAGGAGTTCTACCTCGGCGTAGGCGGCGAAGGACGACGCTCGTTCAAGGACGTGAAGCACTACAAGCGCCGCAAGCGCTGGCTGTCCTGAACGTCAGTTGGCAGGCCGCAGTCCGGTAAGAAGATCGATGACCCTCTTCTCGCCGTTCGGACCGCTCTGGCATCCGTCGGTGCGATAGGTGAAGCGGTGCAAACCCAAGTCGTGACTGACGCAGGCCGCGACTGGATGGGAGGCCCAGTTTCGACAGCCGAGATCGGCGATCACGCCGTACACCTGCAGTCCGGACGCGGCAACGGAAATGGCGGCATAATTCTCGTCCCGCAGCTCTAGCGCGCGATCAAGCCGTTCGCGTTCGCTCGCCGGATCGCAGCGACTGTCCTGCGCCGAAACGGTCTCGACGGAAACCTCGACATCCCGTTCGGGGACCGAGACGATCCGCGTGACATAGCCGGCCTCGTCGCGCTCCACGATCCACTGCGCTGGATCGTATTGCAGCCCAACCGTGCCGAGACGAACCCATTCGCCATCCGCCGCCGATGCCTGCAGGGCCTGCGCGATCAGGGCAATGACGACAGTGGTTCGCACCATTTCAAATCTCCTATGGGCCTTGTGCACGCTGCCCGAGAAACATGGTTGGCATCAGGCGAGCAATTGCCGACCTTGCGGCGAATGCATGGCAACGCGACAATCCTTGCCATTGCCCTGGGGGCCCTATTTCGCTATCAGCGCGAGAACAGTTCCGGAGGTTCACATGGCAGACGATCATCCGCAGGGCCCGCTCGAATTGGGCGCCGAGATGGATTACCGCGAGCACGAGAAGACGTATGCGCTCTTCCTGACGCTCACGAAGTACACGACCATCGGCGTCGTTTCGCTCCTGATCGCGATGGCCTTCGGCTTCTTCACGAGCGCCGGCTTCATATCGGCGACGATCCTGTTTCTGTTGCTCTGCGCGATCGGCACATATTTCTCGCGCTGATCGGCTGCTGGCACGCATCGGGTATTGAGAAACTCCGCTGGCTGCTGTGGCCCAAAAGGCCACGGCAGTTTGCATGATGGGGGAGGGCGGCTTGCCACAGACAATTTTCGTTCCGCGCGAGACGCAGGGCGGCGAGACACGCGTCGCAGCCTCGCCTGACACTGCCAAGCGGCTGGTCGCGCTCGGCTTCGACGTTGTCGTCGAGGCGGGAGCGGGCGAGCACTCGCGCATCACCGACGCCGAGTTCCAGAAGGCCGGTGCCCGCATCGGCGGCCCGGCCGATGCGGCCGGCGCCGACATCGTGCTGAAGGTCCGCCGTCCGAGCTCTGCCGAGATCGCGTTCTACAAGTCCGGCGCCATCGTGATCGCCGCGATGGACCCCTACGGGAACGAGGCGGCGCTCGCCGAGATGGCGGCCAAGGGCCTCAGCGGCTTCGCCATGGAACTGATGCCGCGCATCACGCGCGCGCAGGTCATGGACATCCTGTCGAGCCAGGCGAACCTCGCCGGCTATCGCGCCGTCATCGACGCGGCCGAGGTCTTCGACCGCGCGCTGCCGATGATGATGACGGCTGCAGGCACAGTGCCCGCCGCGAAGATCTTCGTCATGGGCGCCGGCGTCGCCGGTCTCCAGGCGATTGCGACTGCGCGCCGCATGGGCGCCGTCGTCACCGCCACGGACGTGCGTCCGGCGGCCAAGGAACAGGTCGCCTCGCTCGGCGCCAAGTTCGTCGCGGTCGAGGACGAGGAGTTCAAGGCGGCCGAGACGGCGGGTGGCTACGCCAAGGAAATGTCGAAGGAATACCAGGCGAAGCAGGCGGCCCTGGTCGCCGAGCACATCGCCAAGCAGGACATCGTCATCACCACCGCGCTGATCCCCGGCCGGCCCGCGCCGCGCCTGATCACGGCCGACATGGTCGCCGCCATGCGCCCCGGCTCCGTCATTATCGACCTCGCGGTCGAGCGTGGCGGCAATGTCGAGGGCGCGAAGGCCGGCGAGACGGTGACGACCGCAAACGGCGTGCGCATCGTCGGACACCTCAACGTGGCGGGCCGCGTGGCTGCTTCGGCGTCGCTGCTTTACGCGCGAAACCTCTTCGCCTTCCTCGAATCCATGGTCGACAAGGAGGCCAGGGCCGTCGTCGTCAAGCCCGAGGACGAACTGGTCAAGGCGACGATGCTGACGCATGGCGGCAAGGTCGTTCATCCGAACTTCGCCGCCGCCGAGACCGTCAAGGGAGGGGCATGATGGAAACGCTGGAACGGGCTCTGGACCAGCTCGATCAGGCTGCCGCGTCGATCCGTGACGCGATCACGCAGATCGAGGTCGAGCAGGCGGTCGATGCAGCCGGTGCCGCCGCAAGCGCGGCGACGGGCGGCGCCGTCGACCCCTTCATCTTCCGCTTCGCGATTTTCGTGCTCGCGATCTTCGTCGGCTACTATGTGGTCTGGTCGGTGACGCCGGCGCTGCACACGCCGTTGATGGCCGTTACCAACGCGATCTCGTCGGTCATCGTCGTCGGCGCGCTGCTGGCGGTCGGTATCTCGGCATCCGGTCTTGCGACCGGCTTCGGCTTCATTGCGCTCATGCTTGCCGCGGTGAACATCTTCGGCGGCTTCCTTGTCACCCAGCGCATGCTGGCGATGTACAAGAAGAAAGAAAAGTGAGGCGATGATGTCAGCCAACCTCGCCTCCTTCCTCTATCTCGTCTCCGGCGTTCTGTTCATTATGGCGCTCCGGGGCCTCTCGCACCCGACGACCAGCCGCCAGGGCAATACCTACGGCATGATCGGCATGGGCATCGCCATCGTCACGACGCTGCTTCTCGCGCGTCCAACGGTCGGCGGCTTCTTCCTGATCGTGGTCGGCCTTGCCATCGGCGGCAGTGTAGGCGCCGTCGTGGCGCGGCGCATCGCCATGACGTCGATGCCGCAGCTCGTCGCCGCCTTCCACTCGCTGGTCGGCCTCGCGGCCGTCATGGTGGCGGCCGCCGCGATGTATGCGCCGGAAAGCTTCGGCATCGGCACCGTCGGCCACATCCACGGCCAGGCGCTGGTCGAGATGGCGCTCGGCGTCGCGATCGGCGCGATCACGTTCACCGGCTCGGTCATCGCCTTCCTGAAGCTTGACGGGCGCATGTCCGGCAAGCCGATCCTCCTGCCGATGCGCCACGCGATCAACATCGCGCTCGCCGTCGGGCTGGTGGTGCTGATCGTGCTTCTGGTGACGACCCAGTCGACGCTGGTCTTCTGGCTGATCGTCATCCTGTCGCTGGCGCTCGGCGTGCTCCTGATCGTGCCGATCGGCGGCGCGGACATGCCGGTGGTCGTGTCGATGCTCAACTCCTATTCGGGTTGGGCGGCGGCGGCGCTCGGCTTCACGCTCGGCAATCTCGCGCTGATCATCACCGGCGCGCTGGTCGGCTCTTCGGGCGCGATCCTCAGCTACATCATGTGCAAGGGCATGAACCGCTCGTTCATCTCCGTCATCCTCGGCGGCTTCGGCGGCGAGACGGCGGCGGCAGGCGCGGACGACGGCGTGCAGCGCACGGTCAAGCAGGGCTCGGCCGACGACGCTGCGTACCTGATGATGAACGCGCAGAAGGTCATCATCGTGCCCGGCTACGGCATGGCGGTCGCGCAGGCGCAGCACTCGCTGCGCGAGCTGGCCGACAAGCTGAAGGCGCATGGCGTCGAGGTGAAGTACGCGATCCATCCGGTCGCCGGCCGCATGCCCGGGCACATGAACGTGCTGCTGGCCGAAGCCAACGTGCCCTATGACGAGGTGTTCGAGCTCGAGGACATCAACTCGGAGTTCTCGCAGGCCGACGTCGCCTACGTCATCGGCGCCAACGACGTCACCAACCCGTCCGCGCGCGACGACAAGTCGTCGCCGATCTACGGCATGCCGATCCTCGACGTCGACAAGGCGCGCACCTGCCTCTTCGTGAAGCGCTCGCTCGGCTCCGGCTATGCAGGCATCGACAACACGCTGTTCTACAAGGACGGCACGATGATGCTGCTCGGCGATGCGAAGAAGATGACCGAGGACATCGTCAAGGCGATGGATCACTGATCAGGAACGAGGCCCGGAGCGATCCGGGCCTTTTCATTTGGGCAGGACGGCGCGGATCCGCTTCTCGAAAGCCGCGATCCGCGCTTCGCCCACGGTCTCTGCGGAATAAAGCGAGAGCATGCGGAAAGTCGCCTGCGGAGCGCAGGCCCGTACGAGGCCGAGCCGAAGCGTGCGGCGCAGTGGCTCGCGCATCACGACCCGGGCCAGCCACCAGGGCGAGCCGAGCGTGGTGACGGCGACGACGTGCCGGAGTGTCACCAGCCCGGGCCGGATCGGGCCGCCCTTGCCGTCATCATGGTAGGCGATGCCGGGCGCGAAGGTTCGGTCGATCCATCCCTTCAGGATCGCCGGCATGCCGAACCACCAGGTCGGAAAGACAAGCACGATCGTCTCTGCCCCTGCGAGCCGCCGTGTGTGGTCGTCATCGATGGGGGAGGGGTCGGCCCTGCCGAAGCGCCGCCGTTCGTAGGCCGTCAGGCGCGGATCGTAACCGTCTGCGTAGAGGTCGACCAGATCGACATGATGCGCGGCCGCCGCAAGCGTTTCGCGGACGGTCTCGGCCAGGCGGGCGTTGAGGCTTTCGGCAATCGGATGCGCCAAGACGACAAGGCAGCGCATCCGGACAGGTGCGTCAGGCGCCGCGTGTGCGGGAGACGCCGTCGGTTGCGGCCTTGAAGTTCGGGTTCAGGCGGGCGGCTTCCGAATAGGAGCGGAAGGCGCGCTGGCGGTCGCCGCGGCGCTCGAAGACGAGGCCCTGATAGGCCCAGCCTTCTGCGCTCGCCTTGTCGAGCTGCAGCGCCGTGTTGAAGTCGGCGAGCGCGTTGTCCTCGTCGTCGCGCGCAAGGTAGGACAGGCCGCGGGCGTTGTAGGGCTCGGCCGATTGCGGGGCGAGCGAAATGGCGCGGGCGAAGTCCTCGATCGCGAAATCGTGCTGGCCGCGCGCCTGGTAAAGCAGGCCGCGATTGTGGAAGGCGCGCGGGTCGGTCGTGTCGAGCTGGATCGCGCGCTCGAAGTCGCTGAAGGCTTCCGTACCCCGCCCGGCGAGCCGGTAGAGGTTGCCGCGGCCGATATAGGCGGCATCGTAATTCGCGTTGATCTGGATCGACCGGTTGTAGTCGGCGAGCGCGGCTTCCTGATTGCCCATGTAGCGGTGGATCAGCGCGCGATTGGCGTAGGCCTGGTAGAATTGCGGGTTGAGCTGGATGGCGGTGCCGAAGTCGCTCAGCGCCTCGTCGTAGCGCCCGCCGCGGCCATAGGCCGAGCCGCGCACATTGTAGGCGTTGGCATCGTTGGGCGCGCGCTGGATGACGGCGGACAAAGAGGCGATGTTCTCGGTCGAGGACTGGGCGGTGTCGATCGCCGCCAGTTCGCCGATGGGACCGGAAGAGGACTGGCAGGCCGAGAGCATGATTCCGGCCATCATGGTCGCTGCAAGCGGCACCAGGATCCGCCGCACGGCTCGCGTCTGGCTCGCAAATGTCATCGCATCATCCCCGCAGGTGTCGTCTGTCGAGCGTACCGTTTCGGGCCCTCAACGCATCGCAAACAAAAAGGTGGCCGCGACATGCATCGCGCCACCTTCGCTACGGCCCGAAAGGGTCAAAAAAGGGGCGCGATCAACGCGCCGCAGCAGTCCGTCCGCTGACGAGACCCTCGCGCTGGGCGCGCTTGCGGGCGAGCTTGCGGGCGCGGCGAACGGCCTCGGCCTTCTCGCGGGCGCGCTTTTCCGAGGGCTTCTCGTAATGACCGCGCATCTTCATCTCGCGGAAGATGCCTTCGCGCTGCATCTTCTTCTTGAGAGCGCGAAGCGCCTGGTCAACATTGTTGTCGCGGACGAGTACCTGCACGTGTGTTCCTGCCGTCTTGTTGATCGAGGGTTCCGACGAGGCTCGTTCCTGAGGCCATCAGCCCGACAGACACCATCCCCGTTTTCCGCGGCAAGCAGACCGCGAATTTCGAGCGCCATTAGCAGAATCGCCGGGACGTGTCCACAAGGAGTTGATGAAGCCGCTTCGTCTTTGCGCCGTAGCCCGTCGCAAACAGCGCAAGGGCTTGGCAGGCTTGCGTCTAGTGGTACCTTCTCAAGCCATTGGCAGTCGATCCGGAACGAGACGCTCGATGAAGAAATATTCCGCCCTCGCGATCGTTCGCGAGGCGCTGCGCGGACATACGGGCTGGGAGCCGCAATGGCCCTCGCCGGAGCCGAAGGCGTCCTACGATGTCGTCATCGTGGGTGCCGGCGGGCACGGTCTCGCGACGGCCTATTATCTCGCCAAGGAGCACGGCATCACCAATGTGGCGGTGCTGGAAAAGGGCTGGCTCGGTGGCGGCAATACCGGCCGCAACACGACGATCATCCGCTCGAACTATCTCTATGACGAGAGCGCCGCGCTCTACGACCATGCCGTGAAGCTGTGGGAAGGGTTGAGCCAGGAGCTCAACTACAACGTCATGTACTCGCCGCGCGGCGTCATGATGCTCGCCCACAATGTCCATGACGTGCAGGTCTTCAAGCGTCACATCCATGCCAACAGGCTGAACGGCGTCGACAATGAATGGCTGACGCCGGAAGAGGCGAAGGCGTTCTGCCCGCCGCTCAACATTTCGCGCTCCGCGCGCTATCCGGTGATGGGTGCAGCGCTGCAGCGCCGCGGTGGCGTCGCGCGGCACGACGCGGTCGCCTGGGGCTACGCGCGCCGGGCTGCCGCACGCGGCGTCGACATTATCCAGAACTGCGAGGTCAAGGGCATCCGGCGCGGACCCGACGGCGCTGTGATCGGGCTGGAAACGTCACGCGGTTTCATCGGCGCCAAGAAGGTCGGCGTGGTCGCGGCCGGCCACAGCTCCGTCGTCATGCAGATGGCGGACGTGCGCATGCCGCTCGAATCCTATCCGCTCCAGGCGCTGGTCTCGGAGCCGGTGAAGCCGGTCTTCCCGTGCGTGGTCATGTCCAACACGGTGCATGCCTACATCTCGCAGTCCGACAAGGGCGAACTCGTCATCGGCGCGGGGACCGACCAGTACACCTCCTATTCGCAGACCGGCGGCCTGCACATCATCGAGCACACGCTCGACGCGATCTGCGAGATGTTCCCCATGTTCACGCGCATGAAGATGCTGCGCTCCTGGGGAGGCATCGTCGACGTGACGCCGGACCGCTCGCCGATCCTTGCCAAGACGCCGGTGAAGGGTCTCTACGTCAATTGCGGCTGGGGCACGGGCGGCTTCAAGGCGACGCCGGGCTCGGGCCACGTCTTCGCGCATACGATCGCGCGCGACGAACCGCATCCGATCAATGCCCCGTTCACGCTGGAGCGGTTTAGGACCGGGCGCCTGATCGACGAGGCCGCGGCCGCGGCGGTGGCGCATTGATGGCGGGCGGAAAGGTGATGTCGCGAGAGGCGCTGCGTTTGTCGCGAGCGCTGGATACCCCCCTCTGGCCTGCCGGCCATCTCCCCCTCAAGGGGGGAGATTGGCTAGTCGCGCGGGCGGGCGATTTTCGGATGCCAAGGGCCAGCGATTTTCCGATCTCCCCCCTTGAGGGGGAGATGGCCGGCAGGCCAGAGGGGGGTGAAGAGGCCGTGCAAACACGTCTCCGCTTCCCGGAACCCAATTCCCACATCAGATCGAACCATATCCCATGCTCCTGATCCGTTGTCCCTACTGCGAAGCAGACCGGCCGGAGGTCGAGTTCCGGCATGCGGGCGAGGCGCATGTGGTGCGGCCGGATCCGATCACCGAGATGTCGGACGATGACTTCGAGCGCTTCTTCTTCCTGCGCGAGAACCCCAAGGGCCTTGCCTATGAACGCTGGCGGCATGTCCATGGCTGCGGGCGGTTCTTCAACGCGGTGCGCCACACGGTGACAGACAGGTTCGTGACGACCTACCGAGCCGGCGAGGCGAAGCCCGTGATCGGGGAGGGCGCATGAGCACCCATCGCATCAAGGGCGCCGGACGGCTTTCGCCCGCGCGGCCCGTCCGCTTCGAGTTCGACGGCAAGGTCTATGAGGGGCTGGAAGGTGACACGCTCGCCTCGGCGCTGCTTGCCAACGGCGTTCACCTGACGGGCCGCTCGTTCAAGTATCACCGGCCGCGCGGCATCCTGTCGGCCGGCTCGGAAGAGCCGAACGCGCTCGTCGGCGTGCGCCGCGACGCCTCGCGCGAAACGCCGAACGTGCGCGCCACGGTTCAGGAAATCCATGACGGGCTCAAGGCAAACTCGCAGAACCGCTGGCCGTCGCTCTCCTTCGATGCGGGCGCCGTCAACGACCTTGCCTCGCCGTTCTTCTCGGCCGGCTTCTACTACAAGACCTTCATGTGGCCGCGCTCGGCCTGGAAGAAGCTCTACGAGCCGAACATCCGCGCGGCTGCCGGCCTCGGCGTCGCACCGGAGGAGCCCGATCCCGACCATTATGCCTCGCGCTACGCCCATTGCGATGTGCTCGTGGTCGGCGCCGGCGCTGCCGGGCTGACGGCCGCACTGGCTGCGGCCGCGACCGGGGCGCGCGTCATCCTCTGCGACGAGCAGGCGGAGACGGGCGGCAGCCTGCGCTTCGAGAGCGAGGCCGCGATCGACGGACAGGCCGGGTGGGAGTGGGCCAAGGCCGCAACCAGCCGTCTCGCCGCCATGGAGAACGTCCGCGTGCTGACGCGCACGACGGCGTTCGGCTTCTATTCGCAGAACATGGTGGGCCTCGCCGAGCGGGTCACCGACCATCTCGCGGCACCGCGCCGCGATATGCCGCGCGAACGCGTCTGGCGCGTGCGGGCGAAGCGGGTCGTCATCGCCACCGGCGCGATCGAGCGGCATCTGGTGTTTCCGGGCAATGACCGTCCCGGCATCCTGCTCAGCACGGCGGGGCGTACCTATCTCAACCATCACGGCGTCGCGGTCGGCCGCAAGGTGGCGGTGCACACGGCGACCAATGCCGGCTACCACGCCGCGCTGGACATGAAGCGAGCGGGCATTGCCGTGCCCGCCATCATCGATTTGCGCACCATGCCGGCGGGCGACGTCGTCGATCGCGCAAAGGCCGAAGGCATCGAGGTGATCGCCGGCCATGCGGTGACTGGGACGGCCGGGCGCCTGCGCATCAAGAGCATCACGATCGCGCCGGTCGGCGGCGGGAGGTCGCGGACGGTCGCGGTCGATTCGCTGCTCGTCTCGGGCGGCTTCACGCCGTCAGTTCACCTTCACAGCCAGGCGCGCGGCAAGCTCGCCTTCGTCGAATCGCGCCAGCATTTCGTGCCGGCTGCCGGCGATGACGGCCATGTCTCGATCGGAGCCTGCACCGGCACGGAAGACCTCGTGGAGATCGTCGCCGAGGCGGCGCAGGCGGGCGCGCGGTTCGCCACGGAGGCGCGTCGCGCGGCGATGCCGGCCGATGCGGATCTTCCCGCGGTGTCGGAAGCCGTCGTCCCGCATGGCGTTTCCGGCGAGGACTGGTCGGGCGGCACGCTCGGCATTGCGGCGGGTGTGGAGCTCAAGAAGGCCTTCGTCGATTTCCAGAACGACGTCACGGCCAAGGACATCAAGCAGGCCGTCCACGAGGGCATGCGCTCGATCGAACACGTCAAGCGCTTCACGACCAATGGCATGGCGACGGACCAGGGCAAGACGTCGAATTTGCACGGGCTGGCGCTTGCCGCAAATGCGCTCGACAAGCCGATGCCGGAAGTCGGGCTCACGACCTTCCGCGCTCCGTTCACGCCCGTCACCTTCGGCGCGATCGTCGGCCATGCCCGCGGCGACCTCTTCGACCCGACGCGGCGCACCCCGATCGACGGCTGGGCGCAGGCCCACGGTGCTGTTTTCGAGGATGTCGGCCAATGGAAGCGCGCCTGGTACTTTCCGCGAGCCGGCGAGACCATGCACGAGGCGGTCGATCGCGAATGCCGGACGGTGCGCGAGGCGGCGGGCCTTTTCGACGCCTCGACGCTCGGCAAGATCGAGGTCGTCGGGCCCGACGCGGCGAAGTTCATGGAACTTCTCTACACCAACCCGTGGGAGAAGCTCGAACCCGGCCGCTGCCGCTATGGCATCATGCTGCGCGAGGACGGCTACATCTACGATGACGGGGTCGTCGGCAGGCTTGCGCCCGATCGCTTCCACGTCACGACGACGACGGGTGGGGCCGCGCGCGTCCTCAACCACATGGAGGACTACCTCCAGACGGAATTCCCGCATCTCGATTGCTGGCTGACCTCGGTCTCCGAGCAGTGGGCGGTCATTGCCGTGCAGGGCCCGAAGTCGCGCGAGAGCATCGCGTCGCTTGTCGAGGGCATCGACCTTTCAGATGAGGCGATGCCTCATATGTCGGTGCGCGAGGGGCGCATCTGCGGCGTGCCGACGCGGCTTTTCCGCATGTCGTTCACGGGCGAGCGCGGCTTCGAAGTCAACGTGCCGGCCGGTTACGGCCGGGCGGTCTGGGAGGCGATCTGGGCCGAAGGCCAAAAGCACGGCGCCTGCGCCTATGGCACGGAAGCCATGCACGTGCTGCGCGCCGAGAAGGGATACATCATCGTCGGCCAGGATACCGACGGCACGGTCACGCCGGGCGACGCCGGTCTCGACTGGGCGATCGGCAAGAAGAAGCGCGACTTCGTCGGCATTCGCGGCCTGATGCGGCTCGATCTCAACCGCCCCGACCGCAAGCAGTTGGTGGGACTCAAGACCATCGATCCAAAGATCGTGCTGGAAGAGGGCGCGCAGATCGTCGCCGACAAGCGTGCCAAGGCGCCGGTCAGGATGATCGGCCACGTGACGTCGAGCTACTGGTCGGCCAATCTCGACCGGTCGATCGCGCTCGCGGTGGTCGCCGGAGGGCGCGCGCGGCTGGGTGAAAGGCTGTTCGTTCCAATGCCGGGCAGCGTCATCGAAGTCGAAATCTGCGACCCCGTCTTCATCGACGCGGAAGGAGGGCGCCTCCATGGCTGATCTCGCAACGACTGCACAACGCTCCCCGCAGCTCGCCGGCCATGGTACCGGCGCTGCCGGCGTGTCGGTGACGATCGCGCCGCCCGCCCAGAGGCTGTCGCTCAGGGCGCGACCGGCCGGCATTCCCTCGCTCGAAGCGCCGCTCGGCATGCGCCTGCCGCTGCAGATCCGTACGACGGCCGTCGACGATGGCCGACACCTGCTGAAGCTCGGGCCTGACGAGTGGCTGATCATCGACGAGAGCGGCCGCAGCCCAACCGAAGATCTGACGCATGTCAGCGCGGTGCATTCGGCCGTGGACGTCTCGCACCGCAATGTCGGCTTCATCGTAGAAGGTCCGCGCGTGGAGGACGTGCTCGCAGCCGGTTGCCCGCTCGATCTCGACGTGGCCGCGTTTCCGGTCGGCAGCGCGACGCGCACCGTGTTCGGCAAGATCGAGATCGTGCTTTACCGGACAGATGCCCAACGGTTCAGGCTGGAGTGCTGGCGCTCGTTCGCGCCCTACGCGCTGGCGCTGCTCGAGGCTGCCTGCCGCGACGCCTGACCGCTACGAGGCCTTGCGCCAGCGGCGGGCTTTCAGGAAGGCAACGAGGTCGTCATGCGCCATGGGGCGGGCGAAAGCGTAGCCCTGCAGCGCGTTGCAGCCGAGGCTCTTGAGCACGCGAGCATGTTCCATCGTCTCGACGCCTTCGGCCAGAACATCGATATTGAGCGAGCGGCCGATCTCGACGATGGAGCGCACCAGCTGTCGCTGGCCATCGGAGCGGAGGATCGGCATCACAAACTGGCGGTCGATCTTGAGGCGGCGCGGGCTGAGCTTCAGAAGGCTCACGATCGATGCGTGGCCGGTGCCGAAATCGTCGATCTCGATGTCGATGCCGAGCGCCTTGATCTGCTCGACGTTCCAGGTCGTCAGATCGTCATTGTCGTCGAGGAAGATAGACTCGACCAGTTCGAAGCTGATCGTGCCCGGCTCGATCGACAGCGCACGCAGGCCCTCGATCAGCCCGTCATCATGAAGGCGGCGCGCCGACACATTGACGGACGCCTTCGGCACCGGCAGCCCGGCGAGCTTCCATGCAGCGAGATCGGTTATAGTCTGTTCCAGGATGATGTGGTCGAGCTGGCCGACGACGTTCAGCTCCTCGGCGATCTTCAGGAACGCGCCAGGTGCGAGCGTGCCCTCGGTCGGATGGTTCCAGCGCACCAGCGCCTCGACGCCGATGACATCGAGCGTGTTGGCGTCGAATTGAGGCTGGTAGAACGGCACGAATTCGCCGCGCTCCAGGCCTGCAAGAATGTCGTCGGCGACGCGCTTGGTGCGCACGATCTCGGCTTCCAGCGTGTCGTTGAAGAACTGGTAGCGGTTACGCCCGCGGTTCTTGGCGCGATAGAGCGCAATGTCGGCGTTGACGAGAAGGCGGCGCGGATCGGACGTCGTGTCCATGTCGCCGGAGATGCCGATCGAGACGCCGCAGCGGCACTCGTGCCCCTCATGCATCAGCGGCTGCTGCATCGCACCGAGTATCAGATCGGCCTGGGCCGACAGCGCATCGGCATCGAGCGCGTGCGACGCGGACGGTTCGCGGCAGACGATGATGAACTCGTCGCCGCCTGCGCGGGCGACGAAGTCTGTCGGGCGTACGACCTTGCGCAGGATCTCGGCGGCATGGACGAGCATGGCGTCGCCGGCTGCGTGGCCGAGCGTGTCGTTGATCTGCTTGAACCGGTCGAGATCGATGTGGAGGATGGCGGCGCGCTCGTGGCCTTCGTCGAAGGCCGTCGCGTGATCGGCAAGGACTTCGTCCAGATATCGCCGGTTGGGCAGGCCGGTCAGCGCATCATGCAGCGCGGTATATTCGATGCGGCGTCGCGCCTGTTCGAGTTCGTCGTTGCGGGCTTCCAGCGCGGCGTTGGCGAGCGTCAGCTCCTCTGTCAGCCGCACATCGTCGGTGACGTCCCAGTTGACGCCGACGACGTGGAGCTTGCCCTCCTCATCGGCATGGATGCGGCAAAGCGCGCGGATGTGCCGCTCGAGACCGGAGGGGGTGATGATGCGGAACTGCGAAACATATGAGCTCCGATCGTCAATCGCCTTACGGAAATCGGCAGCGGCACGTTCGCGATCGTCAGGGTGGACGCGCTCGATCCAGTCCTCATAGGACCGTGCCTTGCCGTCGATCGGCACGCCGTAAAGGTGGTGCATTCGCTCGTCCCAGTACTCGTCCTCGTCATCGAGCGACGTTTCCCAGATGGCGACCTTCGAGGTGTCCAGCGCGAGCTTCAGGCGGCGCGACAGGTTTTCGAGCTCGAGGCGGCGAACCTGCATCTTGGACATGTTGGCGAGGCGTTCCTCCAGCAGCCGGCCCGTGACGAGAGCCGGGACCATGATCAGACCCGCCGCAAGCAGGACCCAGGCGCGCAGACGCCAGACGTTGGCCGGCTCGATGTCCCAGCCGCCCTGTGGCCGGGCCTCGATGTGCCAGCGACCATAGGGCAGGGCGACCTCGACGACGACGGGATCGTCGTCGTGGATGGCCGCGTCGCCGAAGATGTGCTCCTCCGTTCCCCCGATTTGGCGCGCGATCGTAAGGTCGAGACCGAGCCCGTCCGCGACAGTTGCGGTGTCGGCGTAGATTTTGTCGACGTCGATGACAGCCGAGACGATGCCCCAGAAGCGTTCTGTGCCGGAGGGTTCGGGGACGTAGACCGGAAAGCGGCCGATGAGGCCGACGCCGCCCTGGACGAGTTCGAGCGGGCCTGCCAGCACCAGCTTGCGCGTGTCGCGAGCACGCAGCACATCGTCGATCTGGTTCGGCAGGTCGCGGTAGTCGCGGCCGATTGCGGCCTGGTTGCCTTCCAGCGGGTAGACCTTGGAGATGACGAGGTCGGGGGCCGCGGCGAGATGGCGAAGCTGCGATTCGTTGCCGACAAGGGCACGGGCGAGCTGGGTGAAGCGGGCCTCGGACATGTCCGGCTCTGTCGTCAGCGCCGCGACGAAGCCGCGCACGAGCTGGATGTTGGAGTTGACCTGGCCTTCGATCCGCGCGCGGACGATCGAGACCTGCGTCAGAACCTGGCTGCGCAGCGTGTTTTGGTAGACGAGGCGGTTCTGATGCTCCGCATAGAACCAGGCCGTCACGATGACGATAAGTGCGAGAACTGCCGGGATATGCGTTGGCCGCAATATCCTTCCAATACCTTCTGCCGGCGCTGATCTGCTGAAGACCCGCATGCCTACCCGTTCTTCGCCTCGGCCTTTCCGGGCCTTTGGATCAGATCAGTATCCGGCAGAGATTAAGGTTGGCTTTCACCCATGAGACGACTTGGCGGGATTGCCGCTAAACTGCGGTAATTCCACCGTCGCAGGCGAGCGTCTGCCCGGTCATGAAACTGTTGGCAGGATCGGCGGCAAACAGGATCACCTCGACGACTTCCTCGACTTCGGCCAGACGGCGCATCGGCACGCCTCGGACGAGTTCGTTGATCGCGATGGCTTCGTGACCAGCCGGGACCGCTGCGAGGCTCGCCGTCACCATCGCCGTGCGGGCGAAGGACGGGCAGACCGCGTTGATGCGGATGCCGCGCCGGGCGTTCTCGGCCGCAGCCGATCGCGTCAGTCCGACAACGCCGTGCTTGGCTGCCGAATAGACCCCGAGGCTCGGCGCACCGGCAATGCCGGCAACCGAGGAAATGTTGACGATTGCTCCGCCCTTCTTCGTTTCGCGGTACTGGTTGTTCATCAGCTGCAGCTGGTGCTTCATCGCCAGGAAGACGCCGAAAAGGTCGATGTCGAAGACGCGTCGCGCCACCTCGGCAGGGGTATCGGTGATCTTGGCGAGGTCGTGGACGATGCCCGCATTGTTGATGGCGATGTCGAGGCGCCCGAAGCGCTCCACGGCAAGCGCCATGGCGCGCTCGTGCAGGTCTTCCTCCGTGACGCTGCCGGCGATCGTCGCCACGTCCGTCGGAAGCTCGGCCGCCATGCGGTCGATCGCCGACTGATCGAGATCGGTGAGAACGAGTCGTGCGCCGCCTTCCGCAAGACGCTCCGCCGTTCGCCTGCCGAAACCGCCCGTCGCGCCGCTGACGAACGCCACCTGCCCCTCAAATCGTCCCATTCAAACCCCCGGAATGCGGCGTCAGCCGTTCTCTTCGATTTCGTCCACCGCAAGCCTCGAAAGAAGCCGCACGGCTTCGCCGTAGCTGCGCGCCTTTTCGGGATTGGACGCATTGCCGTCGAGCGAGCGCTTGTAGACACCCTGGCAGATGGCCGCGAGGCGGAAAAAGGAAAACGCCAGATAGAAAGTCCAGTTGTCGATGCCCGCAAGCCCCCGGCGGGCGCAATAGGCCGCGACATACTCTTCTTCGCTCGGGATGCCGGCGGCCTTGCGATCGATGCCGCCCAGCCCGCGGAAGCCTGAGTTGTTCGGCAGGCGCCACTGCATGCACTGATAGGCGATGTCGGCGTAGGGATGGCCGAGCGTCGACAATTCCCAGTCGAGCACCGCCAGCACCTCCGGCCGGTCGTTTGCAAAGATCATGTTGTCGATGCGGTAGTCGCCATGGACCAACGAGACGATGCCGTCGTCGGGCACGAGACGGGTATCGAGCCAGGAGAGAAGCTTCTCCATCTCCGGCACGGTCTCGGTTTCCGAGGCGCGATACTGGCCCGACCAGCGCGACAGCTGCCGCTCGTAGTAATTGCCGGGCTTGCCGAAATCGGCCAGGCCGATCGCGCGGTAGTCGACGTCATGCAGCGTGGCGAGCACGCCGTTCATGGCATCGTAGATCGCGGCGCGCTCCGTCTTGTCGAGGTCGGGCAGGGCAGGATCCCACAGGATGCGACCTTCCACGAAGCCCATCACGTAGAACATGCGCCCGATCGGCGAATCGTCGCCGCTGAGATGGTAGACGGGAGCGACAGGCACGTCGGTGACGCTGAGCGCCTTGATGACGCGATATTCGCGGTCGACCTGATGGGCGGACTTGAGCAGTTCGCCCGGCGGCTTCGAGCGAAGCACGTAGCGACCGCTCTCCGCCTCGATCATGTAGGTGGGGTTCGACTGGCCGGCATTGAACTTGGTGATCGTGCCGATGCCGCGGAAGCCGGGGATCTCCCTTTCGAGATAGGGCCCGAGCAGGCTCGCATCGAGCGTGGCGATGTCGCTCATGCCGTGTCCTTTTTGCGATCCGGTACGGCGAGCGTGATCCACCGCGCCGTCAAGGCGGGCTTCTTCAGATCCTCGATCTCGATCGAGACGTCATAGGTCATCTGCGCCCAGCCGGACGGGCGCACGGTGAAGTCGGCCAGCGTGAAGCGGCCGCGCACGCGCGCACCCGACCTGACGGGCGAGACGAAGCGGACGCTGTCGAAGCCGTAATTGATGCCCATTTCCATGTCGCGCAGCCGCGGGATGGCGGCGTAGGCCATGGTCGAGAGCAGCGACAGCGACAGGAAGCCATGCGCGATCGTGCCGCCGAAAGGCGTCGCCGCCGCCCGTTCGGGATCGACATGGATGAACTGGTGGTCGTCGGTGGCGTCTGCGAACTTGTCGATCCGGTCCTGCGTGACGACGATCCACGGAGACGTGCCGATCTCGGTGCCGAGCCTCGCCTGCATCTCCTCGATGGACTGGGGTTCCAGGTCGATAGGTTGGGGTTCCAAGCAGCCTCCCTTGCCGTGGCGCGTGCGCGATCGCCGCTCAGGCGTCGCGATCCTCGTTGGCGGCTATTCCTTGAAGAGCCGCATGCCGTGCTGCACCGACTGGCCGCCATCGAGCGGGAGGATCGCTCCCGTGACGTAGCTCCCGGCGCGCGAGCACAGATACAGGGTCGCTCCGGCAATGTCATCCGCCTCGCCGATGCGCCCGAGCGGCACGCGCGCACCGACCTGCGCGGCCTGTTCGTCCGTGCCGGTGGCAAAGGCCGTCATCTTGGAGCGGAAGGGGCCGGGCGCGAAGGCGTTGACCGTGATGCGCCGGTCCGCCAGCTCGATCGCGAGCGTGCGGGTGAGGTGGTGCACGGCGGCCTTGGAGGCCGTGTAGGAATAGGCGCCATCGGCGATCGGCTGCGTGCCCATGACGGAGCCGAGATTGATGACGCGCGCAGGATCGCCGTCGCTCGCGGCGTTCTCCAATTGCGGCAGCAGCTCGCGGGTGAGGTGGAAGAGGCCGGTGACGTTGACGTCGAGGACGCGCGACCAGGCCTTGTAGGGGAAGGTCTCAAAGTCCTGTCCCCAGGTGAGGCCCGCATTGTTGATGAGGATCGAGAGGCTGTCGGTGCGGCTGCGCACCTCGCCGACGAGCGCGGCGATGCCTTCCTCAGACGAGACGTCGCCGGCAAATCCTTCCGCCGAGCCTGCAGGTGAGTGCGCGTTGATCGCCTCGGCGGCCTTTGCGCAATGCTCGCCCTTGCGCGAGGCGATGAAGACGCGGGCGCCGGCCATGGCAAGCACATGGGCCGCCATGAAGCCGATGCCGGTGGCGGCGCCGGTGACGAGCGCCGTCTTGCCGGCGACCGAGAACAGATCGTCTAGATAGGACATCAAGCTTTCCTCCCCGTCACGCTCGCGGCTCTCTTGGCCGGCCGCTCCGCGTTGACAACATACCCAGTAGTATGTTCATCATCGGGTCAGCCGTAAAGACCGGAAAAGACCCGATGAGGAACGGGCCCGGCAATGAGCGGCCAAGGGAGGAAGCGATCGTCACGACGCTCGGAATCCGTGAAGGGACCATCGAAAGCTCGCGCGCCGACATTCTGGCGGCTGCAGCGCGGTCGTTCATGGATCGCGGCTACCAGGCCACGTCGCTCGACGAGATCGCCCGCTCCATGGGCGCAACCAAGGGGCGCATCTACCATCACTTCCCGTCCAAGGCGGACCTCTTCGCGGAGGTGTTTCGCGCCGGCATGGACATGAACTATGCCGCGCTCGAGCCTGCCCGGCAGGCCGCAGGAGCGCCCGGCGAACGCTGGCGGCGCATGGCGGCCATCCACGTCAACCAGATGATCGAGACGCAGCCTTTCCAGCGCGCCGTGTGGATGGGCGTGGAGATGCATCTGCGCGGGGCGACGACGCCCGAGCAGCGCTCCGTGTTTTCCGAGCTCCTCGACTACCGCAAGGCCTATGGCGCGATCTTCCGCGCCGAGATCGAGGCCGGGCGCGCGGCAGGCGAGTTCGACTTCGAGGATCCCAGCATCGCGGCGCAGCTCATGTTCATGACGCTGAACTCGCCGATCTTCTGGTACAAGCCGCGCGAGGGCGAAAGCCAGGCGCAGAGACAGGACATCGTCGGTCAGGTCGTCACCTGCGCCTGGCGCGGCCTTGGAGGAAAAGGCGCTTGAGCGATATTCGTCCCATGGATCTCGGCATGACCGAGCGGCTGAAGCCGATCCACGAGAAGGTCGCGCGCATGGTGCGCGACGAGATCATGCCGCTGGACGAGGAGTTCCTGGCCGAGGTCAACACAGGCGACCGCTGGACCTATACGCCACGCCAGACGGAAATCCTCGAAGGGCTCAAGGCCAAGGCGCGCGAGCGCGGGTTGTGGAATTTCTGGCTGACCGATTCCGAACGCGGCTACGGGCTGACGACGGTCGAATACGCCTATCTCGCCGAAGAGATGGGCAAGGCCCATCTGGGGGCCGAGACGTTCAACTGCTCGGCGCCCGACACCGGCAACATGGAGGTGCTGGAGCGCTACGGCGCGCCCGAGCACAAAAAGCAGTGGCTGGAGCCGTTGCTCGAAGGGCGCATCCGCTCGGCATACCTGATGACCGAGCCGGACGTCGCCTCGTCGGACGCGACGAACATCTCGATGCGCTGCGAGCGCGACGGCGACCATTACGTGCTCAATGGCGAGAAGTGGTGGTCCTCGGGCGTAGGGGATCCACGCTGCCTGATCTACATCGTCATGGTCGCGACCCCGTCGGCAGACCGGCCGAAGCACCAGCAGCACTCCACGATCCTCGTGCCGGCCGACACGCCGGGCGTAGAGAAACTGCGCGCCATGCAGGTCTATGGCGAGGACGACGCGCCGCACGGCCATTTCCACATGCGCTTCACCAATGTCCGCGTGCCGGCCTCGAACATGTTGCTGGGCGAAGGCCGCGGCTTCGAGATCGCGCAGGGTCGCCTCGGGCCCGGCCGCATCCATCATTGCATGCGCGCCATCGGGCAGGCGGAGATGGCGCTCGAGCTTCTCTGCAAGCGGTCGCTGCGCCGCGAGGCTTTCGGCAAGAAGCTCGCGCAGCTCGGCGCGAACTACGACATCATCGCCGAAAGCCGGATGAAGATCGAAACGGCTCGCTTATTGTGTCTCAAGGCCGCCTGGATGATGGACCAGGGCGATGCCAAGGCGGCGGCTCCGTGGATCAGCCAGATCAAGGTCTACGCGCCGCGCATCGCGCTCGAAGTCACGGACGAGGCGGTGCAGATGTTCGGCGCGCAGGGCATCAGCCAGGACACGCCGCTCGCCCGGTCCTGGACGCATCTGCGCACGCTGCGCCTCGCCGACGGCCCGGATGCCGTCCACCGCCGCCAGGTCGCCCGCTGGGAACTGAGCCGGCACACGCAGGAAAAGGTGTGAGGATGCGCGTGTTTCGCCCTGCACCCCGGTACGAGAACTGGACGCTGTCATGAAAGCCATCGTCGCGCGCGATTTCGCGCCGCTCGACAACCTCGAATATGCCGATTGGCCGGAGCCGGTGCCGGGTCCCCGCGACGTCGTGGTGCAGGCGGAGACGATCGGGGTCAACTTCCCCGATGGGCTTCTCGTGCAGGGCCTCTACCAGCTTCGCCCCGAGCCGCCTTTCGTGCCGGGCATGGAAGCGGCCGGCCACGTGATCGCGGTCGGCGACGAGGTTCGCTCGGTCAAGGTGGGCGACCGCGTTGCGGCACTCGGCATGCTCGGGCTCTACGCGGAGAAGGTGTCCGTCGACGAGCGGCGGGTGATGAAGATCCCGGCCGACATGTCGGGTGCGGATGCCTGCGCGCTTCTCTGCGGCTATTCCACGGCGCATTATGCGCTGAAGCAGCGGGCGAAGCTGCAGCCCGGCGAAACGCTTTGCGTGCTCGGCGCGTCCGGCCTGACCGGTACGGCGGCGATCCAGGTCGGCAAGGCGATGGGCGCGCGCGTCATCGCCGTCGCTTCCACCGACGACAAGCGCAAGGTTGCGGCCGATGCAGGTGCGGACGTCGTTCTCGGCTACGAGAACCTCAAGGATGCGCTGAAGCAGGCGACCAACGGCAAGGGCGTCGACGTCGCCTTCGATCCGGTCGGCGGGGAGGTTTTCGACATTCTCGCCCGCAGCATGGCCTGGGAGGGCCGGCTGCTCGTCATCGGCTTTGCGTCCGGCACGATCCCGAAGCTGCCCGTCAACCTGACGCTGGTGAAGAACTTCTCGGTCGTTGGCGTCTTCTGGGGCGCGTTCATCGAGCGCGAGCCGGAGGTCTATGCCGCCAACATGCGCGAGCTTCTCGGCTTCTACCAGGCTGGCAAGGTTCGGCCGGTGATCGAAGGCTCCTATCCGCTGGCCGAAGCCGCCGGCGTCCTCAAGCGCGTCCTCGGGCGCGATGTTTCCGGAAAACTGGTGCTGGTGCCATGAGCGAGACGATCCCTTCCTCGATGCGCGCGCTGCTTCTCAACGACGAGGGCTACGCGACGAAGCATTCGGGTACCGTGCTGGAGGCGATGGAGCCTTATGTACGGCCGGGCGAGATCGCCGTGCCGCAGCCGCAGGGCAGCCAGGTGCTCGTCAAGGTGGCGATGGCCTCGGTCAATCCGTCGGACGTCATGTACATCAAGGGCCTCTACGGCCAACCGCGGATCAAGGACCATCCGGCCGGCTTCGAGGGCGTCGGCCGCGTGGTTGCAGCCGGTGACAAGGCCAAGGGCATGGTCGGGCAGCGCGTCGCCTTCGTGGCGGGGCGCAGCGGCTGGGGCGCCTGGGCCGACTATTCGCTCGTCGATGCGGCTGCCTGCATCCCCGTGATCGATGCGGTGCGCGACGAGGATGCGGCCGCGCTCGTCGTCAACCCGATGACGGCGCTCGCCATGTTCGACATCGTGCGCAATGACGCCGCCAAGGCCTTCGTGCTGACGGGCGGGGCGAGCCAGCTCTGCAAGCTGATGATGGCGGTCGCCCGCGACGAGGGCTACTGCCCGATCGCGATCGTCCGTCGCGCCGGCCAGGAAGAGCAGCTCAAGGCCGCAGGCGCCGTCCATGTGCTCAACAGCGAGGCCGACGATTTCAGGCAGCGGCTGAAGGACGTCATGGCGGAGGAAAAGCCGAAGGTCATGCTCGACGCGGTGACCGGACCGGTCGCATCGCGGATTTTCCACGCCATGCCCGATGGTGCGCGATGGGTCGTCTACGGGCGGCTCGACGCCAGCGAGACGACCATTCCGGAGCCGGGCCAGCTCATCTTCCTGCACAAGAAGGTGGAAGGGTTCTGGCTGGTCGACTGGATGAAGAATGCGGGCGAGGAGGCGCGCGTGCGCGCTGCCCGCGATGTGCAGGCACGATACGCCGACGGACGGTGGAGGACCGACGTCACGGCCGTGCTGAAACTCGAAGACGTCATGAATCGCCTGCCGGAGGAGTTGGCAAAGCCCGACGGAAAGGTATTCATTAAGCCCTGAGGTGAGGAGACCGGAACAGCCCCAAGGGCGGCCGGTACGAGTGCGAAGCGCGGCGCAGAACCGCGTGGGAACATTGGAGGAGATACGTCTTGGACGTCTTGCAGCTGTTGATCAGCGGCCTTGCGAACGGCTGCGTCTATGGCCTGATCGCGATGGGCTTCGTGCTCATCTACAAGGCCACGGAGCAGGTGAACTTCGCCCAGGGCGATTTCATGATGCTCGGCGCGTTCCTGTGCCTCGGCCTCACCAACCCGCAATTCATGGGGCTGCCGTTCTGGATCTCGGTCCCGATCGCGATCGCCGCCATGGGCGCCTTCGGCTATGCGCTCGACGTGCTGGTGCTCCGGCGCATGTTCGGAGAAAGCCAGATCGCCGTTGTCATCCTGACGATAGCGCTCGGCTTCGTTCTGCGCTTCGTCGCAGGCCTGCTCTGGGGCCACGAGCCGATCTCGCTTGCATCGCCGATCGCCGGCCGGGACGTGAGGGTCGGCGGCGTGGTGCTCGGGCTCGACGAGGTAATGGTCATCATCGTCACGATCGTGCTGACCGGCGCGCTCTATCTCTACTTCAACCGCACGCGGCTGGGCGTCGCCATGCAGGCCTCCTCGCAGAACCAGCTCGCGGCCTACTACATGGGCATCCCGGTCAAGCGCGTGAACTCGCTGATCTGGGCGCTGGCCGGAATGGTCGCCGCGGTTGCAGGCATCCTGTTCGCTTCCAAAGGGTCGATCGATCCCTCGATCGGGCTTCTGGGCATCAAGGCCTTTGCGGCTGCCGTCATCGGCGGGTTCGGCTCGCTGCCGGGCGCGCTTCTCGGCGGGCTGATCGTCGGCATCATCGAGCCGTTCGCCTCGCGTTACATCGCGCCGGGCTACGCGCAGATCATGCCGTACCTGCTCTTGTTCCTGATCCTCATCTTCAGGCCGCACGGCATCCTCGCCCAAGTCCATCAGAAGAAGGTGTGAGAAGACCATGCGCACAGTCTTCAAGACGAGCTACGACGCCGACATCAACATGTTCAAGCACGGCTACCAGGCCGGCTGGTACATGGTGCTCATCGCCATCGCCTTAATCGCGCCGCTCCTGGTCTCGACCTTCTGGATCGGCGAACTGACGAGCCTGCTGATCTGGTCGGTGGCCTGCATGGGCCTGATGGTGCTGGTCGGCCAGACGGGGCAGGCGAGCCTCGGCCACGCGGCATTCCTGGCGATCGGCTGCTACGCCAACGTGCTCCTGCAGCAGCGCCTCGGCCTGCCCTTCGTCCTGTCCTTTCCGCTCGCCGGCCTCATTGCGGGCCTCGCGGGTGCCATCATCGCGCGGCCGATGACCAAGCTGCACGGCATCTATCTCGCCATCGGCACGCTGGCGCTGACGATCCTGACGGACGACCTCATCGTCATCCTGACGCCTCTGACGGGCGGCGTGTCGGGCCTCTTCGCTCCGACCATCGACCTTTTCGGCCTGTCGATCGATCGCTACGCGACCCCGGCGCGGTTCTACTATCTCGCGCTCTTCGTCGTGATCGTCGTGGTGCTCGTCTACCGCAACCTCCTGCGCTCGCCGCTCGGGCGGTCGCTCGCCGCCGTGCGCGATTCGGAGATTTCGGCTCAGGCCATGGGCGTCAACGTCGCGCGCACCAAGGCGACGGCGTTCGGGCTTTCGGCGGGCATCACCGGTCTCGGCGGCGCGCTTCTCGGCCATTATGCGGGCATCTTCAACAACGAGACCTTCAACATCATCATCTCGATCCAGCTCCTGCTCGCGATCGTGATCGGCGGTCTCGGGTCCATCCACGGTGCGTTCTTCGGGGCGGCGGTGATCGCGCTCCTGCCGCAGACGATCGCCGTGATGCGAGACGTCGTGGCGCGCACCTTCGGCGGCGGCTCGATCTCGATCCCGGGCCTCGAGACTGCGCTTTTCGGGCTGATCCTGATCCTGTTCATCCTGTTCGAGCCGCGCGGCATCTACGGACGCTGGATCAAGATCCGCACCTATTTCGAGCTCTTCCCCTTTTACCGCCGCGACATGTTCCGCCGCCAGAAAAGCTACCTGAAGACGGAGCGCATGCGATGAGCCTGCTCGAAATCGACAACGTCACCCTGCGCTTCGGCGGCGTGGTTGCCGTCAACAAGGTGTCCTTCAACGTGGAAGAGGGCGAGGTCTTCGCGCTCGTCGGGCCGAACGGCGCCGGCAAGTCGACGCTCTTCAACCTCATCAGCCGCATCTACACGCCGGTCGAGGGCGACATCCGCTTCGACGGCAAATCGATCCTCGACAAGGCGCCGCACGAGATCGCGCGGCTCGGCATCGCGCGCACCTTCCAGAACATCGAGCTGTTCGAGCAGGCGACGGTGCTCAACAATCTTCTCGTCGGGCGCCACCGCCACCGCCAGTCGTCGATGTGGAGCGAGCTGCTGTTCACGCCGTTCATCCGGTCGGAGGAGCGGCGTCACCGCGAGGCGGTGGAGAAGGTCATCGATTTCCTCGATCTCCAAGCCTACCGCGACAAGTACATTGCGGGCCTGCCTTACGGCGTACGCAAGGTCGTCGAGATGGGCCGGGCGCTCGCCATCGAGCCGCGGCTGCTTCTCCTCGACGAGCCGGCTTCCGGTCTCTCGGTCGAAGAGACGCAGGAGGTTGCCTTCTGGGTCGAGGACATCAAGAAGCAGATGGGCGTGACCGTCATCATGGTTGAGCACGACATGCACCTCGTCTCCGCCGTCTCCGACCGCGTGCTGGCGCTTGCCGATGGCAAGATGCTGTCGCTCGGTACCCCTCAGGAGGTGCAGAGCGATCCGAAGGTGATCGAGGCCTATATCGGCACGAGCGACAGGGAGAAGGCCGCATGACCATGACGATGGATGCGCCGACGACCGACACACGCGCTCAGGGCGAGGTCGTTCTTTCGGTCCAGAACCTCGAAAGCTTCTACGGTCCGATCATGGCGATCCGCGGCGTCAGCCTCGAGGTCCGCGAAGGGCAGATCGTGACCGTGCTGGGCGCCAACGGCGCCGGCAAGACGACCCTGATGAAGACGATCTCCGGCGTCATGGACCCGGAAAAGGGCGAGGTCGTCTATCGCGGGCAGAAGATCACGGGCGCGAGCCCCGACAAGGTCGTGCGGGCAGGGATCGTCCACGTGCCGGAAGGCCGCGAGGTGTTCCCGCTCCTGACGGTCGAGGAAAACCTGACCATGGGCGCCTTCACGCGCACGGACACCGCCGGCGTCGCCGCCGACATGGAGATGGTCTACGGCTATTTCCCGATCCTTGCGGAGCGCCGCCGGCAGGCGGCGGGCACGCTTTCGGGCGGCCAGCAGCAGATGCTGGCCATCGGCCGCGGCCTGATGGCACGGCCCAAGGTCATGCTGCTCGACGAGCCGTCGCTCGGCCTCTCGCCGCTTCTCGTGAAGGAAATCTTCCAGATCGTGCGCCGCCTCAATCGCGAGCAGAACGTCACGATGATGCTGGTCGAGCAAAACGCGCAGGTCGCGCTCGAAGTGTCGGACTACGGCTACGTCATGGAACTCGGCCGCATCGTGATGGCCGGCGAAAGCCAGCGGCTCCTGCAGTCCAAGGACGTGCAGGAATTCTACCTCGGCATGCAGACCGAAGAGAGCCAGCGCGGCCAGAAGCGCTGGAAGCAGAAGAAGACGTGGCGATGAGTGGTCGTCTCGGCACCCCCACTCCGTCCGCTTCGCGGACACCTCTCCCCCTGAAAGGGGTAGAGGAAAGGCGTTTCAGTATGGACGGCAGTTCCTCTCCCCCGGGCAGGGGGAGAGGTGGCGCGGCACGGCCGCGACGGAGTGGGGGTGGTTTGCCGCGACGACGCAGAGGAGACCGACATGACGATCGCTGAGAAGCTGCCGCCGCAGCAGACCGTGCGCGGCCATACCTTCAACGAGAACCTCTCCCAGGGTCCGTTCTATTTCGACGGCTGCGACACGCTGCCGAAGCTCTTCCTGCATCGCTGCAAGGAGATGGGCCAGAAGATCGCGCATCGCGAGAAGGATTACGGGATCTGGCTGTCCTATTCCTGGGCGGACTTTCACGAGCATGCGCGCCTCATCGGCCTCGGACTTTTGTCGCTGGGGCTGAAGCGCGGCGAGGTGGTGTCGATCCTGTCGGAAGACAACAAGGAGTGGATCTACACCGATGTCGGCGTGCAGTGCGTCGGCGGTATCGCGTCGGGCATCTACACGACGGATTCAGCGAGCCAGCTGCGCTATATCGTCAACGATTCCGACAGCCGCTTCCTGTTCCTCGAAAACGACGAGCAGCTCGACAAATGGCTGTCCGTCCGCGACGAGATGCCGGGGCTTGCCAAGGTCATCGTCTACGACCGCGAAGGCCTGCATGACTTCCACGACGACAAGGTCATCTTTCTCGACGACCTCTATGCGCTCGGCCGCGAATTCCTGAAGGCGAACCCGACCCGGTTCGAGGAGGAGGTCGCGCATTCGCGGCCGCTGGACACTGCGATCCTCGTCTACACCTCGGGCACCACCGGGCCGCCCAAGGGTGCGGAGATCACCCACGAGAACATCATCTCCTCGATCATCGGCTCCGTCCTGACGCTGCCGGTCTCCGAAGGCGACGAGCAGGTCTGCTTCCTGCCGCTCTGCCACATCCTGGAGCGGCTCATCTCGGTCTTCGGCCCGATCGGCATGAAGTCGACGGTGAACTTCGCCGAAAGCCCCGAGACCGTGTTCGACAATGTGCGCGAGGTCAGCCCGCACGCCTTCACGGCCGTGCCGCGCGTCTGGGAGAAGATCTACAGCCGCGTGACGATCATGGCGAGCGAGGCGACGCCGATCGGCAAATGGGCGTTCCGGCAGGCGGTGCGCACCGGCATGAAGCGCGCGGACGCCATCGAGCAGGGCCGCGCCGTGCCGCTTACGACGCGGCTCACCTATGCGTTCTGGGACGCGATGGTGCTGAAGAATTTGCGCCGCATGCTGGGCTTCGACCGGCTGCGCCGCGGCACGACGGGCGCGGCGCCGATCTCGCCCGATCTCCTGAAATGGTATGCGGCCGTCGGCATCACGGTGCTCGAAGGCTACGGTATGACCGAGAGCGCGGGCGTCATCTCCGTCAACCTGCTGGAGCGGCGCAAGACCGGCAGCGTCGGTCCGGTGGTGCCCGGCGGCGAGTTCCGCCTCGGCAAGGATGGCGAGATCCTCTATCGCGGCCCGAACGTCTTCAAGGGCTACTGGCGCAAGCCGGAAAAGACGGCGGAAGCCAAGGACGAGGCCGGCTGGCTGCACACGGGAGACGTCGGCCGCATCGACAATGAGGGCTTCCTCCATGTCACCGGCCGCGTGAAGGACATCATCATCACCGCCGGCGGCAAGAACATCACGCCGGCCGAGATCGAGAACCGGCTGAAGTTCTCGCCCTACATTTCCGACGCCGTGGTGATCGGCGACAAGCGCAAGTTCCTGTCGTGCCTGATCATGATCGACCAGGAGAACGTGGAGAAGTTCGCGCAGGACCGCCGCATCCCCTTCAACGACTTCCGCTCGCTCTGCGCGGCGAAGGAGGTTCGCGAACTGATCGGCGGCGTGGTGGAGGAGACCAATCGCGAGTTCGCCCGCGTGGAGCAAATCAAGGATTTCCGCTTGATCGATGTGCTGCTCACTGCCGAAGATGACGAGCTGACAGCCACGATGAAGCTGAAACGCAGCTTCGTTGAACAGAAACACAAGAAGCTGATCGACGACATGTACGTGGAGAAACCCGTACAGTTGTCATGAGGGAAACCAGGAGGAAAACCATGAAGTCTATTATCGGAAAGTCGATACTGGCATTCGGACTGGCAACCGGCCTCGCCGGCGGCGCTGCAGCCCAGCAGGGCGTCACGGATACGGAAATCCGCATCGGGTCGAATGGCGACCTGTCAGGCGTGTTCGCAGCCTTCAACGTCGGCGCCATCAAGGCGGCGCAGAACATGTTCGATGAGGTCAACGCGAATGGCGGGATTCATGGACGCCAGATCCGCTTTATCGTCGAGGATCATGGCTACCAGGTGCCGCGCGCGGTGCAGAACTTCAACAAGCTGGTCAATTCCGACCAGGTCTTTGCGATGATCCTGAACCTCGGCACGCCGCACAACATCGCCGGCTTCCCGATCATGGAAGCCAAGCAGGTCCACAATATCGGACCGCTCACGGCCGCCCGCCAGATGCTCGAAGGCGACATCTCGCTCAAGTGGACGGGCTTCTCGTCCTATTACGACCAGCTGCGTGCCGGCGTGAAGTATCTGGCCGAGGAGAAGGGTGCGCAGGACGTCTGCGCGATGTACATCCCGTCCGACTTCGGCCTCGAAGTCTTCGAGGGCGCGCGCGACCAGGCGGAAGCCATGGGCCTCAACTACGCCGCCGAGACGCAGCACCGTCCCGACGAGCAGGATTTCGTCGGAGCGGTCACGCGCCTGCGGGATGCCGGCTGCGACATCGTCGCGACGGGCGTCGGCGTGCGCCAGACGATCGTCGCTGTCGCGACCGCCAAGCGGCTCGGCTGGGAAGACGTCTCCTTCATCGGCTCGTCGGCCGGCTTCAACACCGCGATCGCCAAGGTCGAGGGCGGCGTGACGGAAGGCTATTACGCCGCTGCCGGCTGGTCCGACTTCGAGGCACGCCTCGACAACGAGGCCGTGAAGGCGTGGGCGGAGGCCTACCAGCAGAAGAACGGCGAGCCCGCAGGCACCGCCGCTCAGCTCGGCTACAGCGCGGCACAGGCGCTCATCATGGCACTCGAGGCGGCCGGTCCGGATCTCAACCCGGACACGTTCCGCACCGCGATGGAAAGCGTTGCCTACCGGGACGAGATCAACGACGTCGATGTGAATTTCGGCGAGGACCACCAGGGTGGCGAGCTGGTCTTCATCTCGCAGATCCAGGACGGCATGTGGCGCGAAGTCTCGCGCGTCGACCCGGCATCGCTCGGCGGCGAATGATCTGACGGGCTAGGGAAAGGGGCCGCGCGGCAAGAGCTGCGCGGCCTTTCTCGATTTTCGGGCATACTCAGGCTTCGGCAGCCAGCAGCGAAAGCTCGGTATCGTAGGCGCGCGCGGCGCGGATATGCGTGCGCATGATCGCGCCGGCCCAGTCCGGGTCGCCGGAGCGCAAGGCCTCCAGGATCTCGCGGTGATGGCTTGCACTGCGGGCGAGACGCTCCTCGCCGAACAGCGCGAAGCGGCGCACCATCAAGGACAGATTCCAGAGCGGTTCGAGGCTCGCATAAAGCCGCGGATTCTTCGCGGCTTGCGCGATCTCTCGGTGGAAATCGGCGTTTCGGCGCGAGATCAGGTCGATGTCGGGGCTGCCATCGGCGTTGAAAGCACCCTCCATCTCGTCGGCGATCGCGCCCAGTCGGTCGAGTTCGGCCGGCGTGATCTTGCGCGCGGCCAGTTCGACCGCATAGCCTTCGAGGAGCACGCGCATGTGGGCGATCTCGTCGAGTTCCTCCGCGCTCCAGCTCGCGACACGCGCGCCGGAGTTCGGCGTGATCGTGATCAACCCCTCCGACTGAAGCCGCCTCAACGCGTCGCGAACGGGCGTGCGGGAGATGCCGAGCTCGGCCGCAAGCGTGTCCTCCGGAAGCCGCGCGCCACCCTTCTGCGCGCCGGACAGGATCATCGCCTTGATAGCGCCATAGGCGCGCTCTGCGCTCGTCGTCATCGCGGAATCCCCCTCTGTCGGACGCTACCTTGTCGTGCGGTGGCGCTCTGCACAAGCTCAGCTATGTCTGGGCTATCCGCGTATACAATGATGAATGCATAAATGCGCAATGACGCCATTCGTCGCCTTGACACGGTGTCCGTCGTGTACAATTGCTCTGGCCATCAACGTTTGAACGGAGCATGACATGGCGGAGCAGCCGGCGCGCAAGGGGCCTTTGGCCGGACTGAAGATCGTGGAGATGGGGCAGTTGCTGGCCGGGCCGTTCGTCGGCAGCCGCGCAGCCGATTTCGGCGCCGAGGTCATCAAGGTCGAGAATCCGGGCGCGGGCGACCCGATGCGCGAATGGGGCCATCACCGCTATGAAGGCCTCAGCCTCTGGTGGCCCACGCTTGCGCGCAACAAGAAGTCGGTGACGGCCGATCTGCGCACCGACGAGGGGCGCGACTTCGTGCGCAGCCTGCTGGCCGATGCCGACGCGCTGATCGAGAACTTCAAGCCGGGCACGCTCGAAAAGTGGGGCATGTCGCCGGAGGAGCTGCACCAGCTCAACCCGCGCCTCGTCATCGTGCGCGTCTCGGGCTACGGCCAGACCGGGCCTTACTCGGAACGTCCGGGCTTTGCCAGCGTCGGCGAGGCGCTCGGCGGCATCCGCTACATCAACGGCTATCCCGACCAGCCGCCGCCGCGCTTCGGCATCTCGCTCGGCGATACGGTGACCGCGCTCTTCGCCTTCGAAGGCCTCATGATGGCGCTCTACTGGCGCGACACGGCCGGCAACGGCAAGGGCCAGGTCGTCGACGCCTCGATCGTCGAGAGCTGCTTCTCGCTGATGGAAAGCGCGCTCCCCGAATACGACAAGCTCGGCTTCGTGCGCCAGCCATCCGGCACGGGCCTCGCCAATGTCGCGCCGTCCAACGTCTATCCGACGAGCGAAGGCGACCATGTCATCATCGCGGCCAATGTCGATCCGATGTTCCGCCGGCTCTGCCAGGCCATGGGCCGGCCGGAACTCGCCGACGACCCGCGCTATTCGACCCACAAGGCGCGCGGCGACAATGCCGCCGAGCTCGACGGGCTGATCGCCGACTGGACGCGCACGCACGACAAGAAGTCGCTTTCGGCGGTGCTGGAGGAGAACGGCGTCGTCAACGGCCCGATCTACACGATCGCCGACATCGTCGCCGATCCGCACTTCCACGCCCGCGACATGATCCGCGAGGTCTCCGACCCGCGCTTCGGCACGATCAAGGTGCCGGGCATCGCTCCCAAGCTCTCCGAAACGCCGGGCGACATCGCCTGGCTCGGTGCCGCCACGCCCGGCGAGCACAATGACGAGGTCAGGGCCGCGCTGCCGAAGGCTGCCGAATAGTCCCGGGCACCGCGCGCACATGAAAAAGGCCGGCATCACCCGATGCCGGCCTTTTCGCTTTTCCAGGAGTGCTAGCGGCTGGCGCCGATGATCGCGCCCGTGGCCGCGCCGCCGACACCGCCGACGATCGCGCCGGTCGAGCCGGCCACCGCAGCGCCCGCCAGCGCGCCCGTTCCAGCACCGATCACCGCACCCGACGCCGTGCGCATCACCGGCGACGTTCCGCAGCCGGCAAGCGTAGCCGCCAGCATCGAAATCGCGATTGCGCGAACCATTTCGTCTCTCCAGCTCTCGTTTCAGGGATGGAGGCAGGGTCGCGGCTGAGGGTAAACAATTGGTTGTCGCGACTGCGGAAACCCGCCGCGCATCGGCGCGGGCCTTGATAGTCGGCAGGTCTGAAGGATGGTGGGCGTGACAGGGATTGAACCTGTGACCCCTACGATGTCAACGTAGTGCTCTCCCGCTGAGCTACACGCCCATCCGTGGCGGCCAGATAGACCAGGGGTCGGCTTGCCGTCAATAGCCAATGGAGGCCGATCGTGTCGGAGTCGGCGAAACGGGCGGTTCCCCTTCGTCATGCCTGCGAGAGCGGCACCAGTCTAGCCTGCCGCATTGCGAGGCAAACGGGTGCTGGCCTTTCGCAACTGCGTAGTGTTAGTTTCCAGTCCGGTGGGGTTTTCCATGAGTTCACAAAGAGGAAAAGGGCTTTGATGACACCGAAGAACACAGTCTCGATCGTCGCGCTTTCCCTGGCTGCCGGTCTGGGCGCCGCGCAGGCGCAGGATCAGGTCGTCAACGTGTACAACTGGTCGGACTATATCGCCGAGGACACGATCGCGAAGTTCGAGGCCGAGACCGGCATCAAGGTCGTCTACGACGTCTATGATTCCAACGACACGCTGGAAGCGCGGCTTCTCGCAGGCTCTTCGGGCTACGATCTCGTCGTTCCCACCTCGAGCTACCTCGCCCGCCAGGTGCAGGCCGGCGTCTACCAGCCGCTCGATTTCTCGCAGATCCCGAACGCCGAGGGCCTCGACCCGCAGCTGAAGGCTGCCGTCGCCGCACACGATCCCGACAATCTGCATTCGGCGATCTACATGTGGGGCACGAACGGCTACGGCTACAATACGGCCATGGTGTCCGGGCGTCTCGGCGAGGAGGCGCCGACGGACAGCTGGGCGCTGATCTTCGATCCGGAGAACGCCGCCAAGCTCGCCGATTGCGGCATTTCCTTCCTCGACAGCCCGACCGACATGTTCCCGGTGGCGCTGAAATATCTCGGGCTCGACCCGGCCTCGACCGATGCGGCAGAACTGGAGCAGGCGGCGGCGCTGATGGAGGCCATTCGCCCGCACATCCGCTACTTCCATTCCTCGCAGTACATCACCGATCTGGCCAATGGCGACGTCTGCGTGTCCGTCGGCTATTCGGGCGACGTGCTGATTGCGATGGACCGGGCGGATCAAGCCGAGACGGGTGCCGAGATCGCCTACACGATCCCGTCGGAAGGCACGATCGAATGGTTCGACCTGATGGCGATTCCCGCCGATGCGCCGAATGCCGAGAACGCCCACAAGCTGATCAACTTCCTGCTGCGTCCCGACATCATCGCCGACATCACCAACTACGTCTTCTACCCGAACGCCGTGCCGGCCTCGATCGACATGGTCAGCGAGGAGATCGCGACGGACGAGTCCATCTATCCGCCGCAGGAGGTGATGGCGAACCTGTTCCCGTCGCCCGTCTACGACGCGCGTGCCGACCGCACCATGACGCGGCTGTGGACGCGCGTGAAAACCGGACGCTAAGCTCAAGCCGGCCGCGTATCATCGCGATGCGCGGCCGCATGCCTGCCGGCACCGGCCAGTGGGCCAACATGATGGTCGTTGCGGCGGAGGGCCGATGAGCGAGACGGTGAACGTGGCGAAAGCCCGGCCCTGGGTGACGGGCGAAAAGCCCTTCGTCAGCATCCGCAACATCACCAAGAAGTTCGGCGATTTCATCGCCGTCAACGACGTCAGCCTCGACATCTACAAGGGCGAGATCTTCTGCCTGCTCGGCGGCTCGGGCTGCGGAAAGTCGACGCTGCTGCGCATGCTCGCGGGCTTCGAGATGCCTACATCGGGTGTCATCGAGATCGACGGGCGCAGCATGGCGGGCGTGCAGCCCTATGATCGCCCGACCAACATGATGTTCCAGTCCTATGCGCTCTTTCCGCATATGAGCGTGGAAAAGAACATCGCCTATGGCCTCATCCGCGAGGGCGTGCCGAAGGCCGACGCGATGGCGCGCGTCTCCGACATGCTGGCGATGGTGCAACTGTCTTCTTACGCCGCGCGCAAGCCGCACCAGCTTTCAGGCGGCCAGAGGCAGCGCGTCGCGCTGGCGCGGTCGCTCGTCAAGCGGCCGAAGGTGCTGCTTCTCGACGAGCCGCTCGGCGCGCTCGACAAGAAGCTGCGCGAGGAAACGCAGCTCGAACTGATCAAGATCCAGGAAACGCTCGGCATCACCTTCATCGTGGTCACCCACGACCAGGAAGAGGCCATGACGCTGTCGACGCGCATCGGCGTGATGGATGCGGGGCGGATCGTGCAGGTAGGCGAGCCGGTCGAGATCTACGAGCATCCCTCGTCGCGCTTCGTGGCCGATTTCATCGGCTCGGTGAACATGTTCGAGGGGCGCATTTCGGAAGACGCGGCCGACCATGTGAAGATCGCCAGCGCCGAAGCCGGCGGCGAGATCAACGTTTCGCACGGCGTCCACTGCACGCTCGACCAGAAGGTCTGGTATGCGGTGCGGCCGGAGAAGATCCGCGTTTTGCGCGAGAAGCCGGCCGATTTCGAGAACGCGTTCCAGGGCATTGTCGAAGAACGGCTTTATCTCGGCAACCAGTCGGTCTTCTCGATCCGGCTCGATTCCGGCAAGCGGATCAAGGCGACCCGGCCCAACCTCGATCGCCATGCCGACGAGGATATTTCGTGGGACGAGAAGGTGTGGGTGGCCTGGGAGGGCACGGCCGGCGTCGTGCTGATCCAATGAGCGCTGCCGACCAGCCAGTCTCGCCGGTCGCACGCATGCTGTCGGGCATCGGGCTCGGCGGGCGCGCGCTGGTCATCGCGGTGCCGCTGTTCTGGCTGGCGGTGTTCTTCCTGATCCCGTTCCTCGTGGTCGGCAAGATATCGCTGTCGGAATCGCTGATCGCGCAGCCGCCGTTCTCGCCGCTGACGGAGTGGGATGGCGGGCGGCTTCTGCTGACGATCAATCTCGAGAACTACCGCTTCCTCTGGGACGATCCGCTCTATCTCGACGCCTATCTCTTCTCGATCCGCACGGCGCTCATCTCGGCGCTGATCGCGCTCCTGATCGGCTATCCGATGGCCTATGCGATCGCGCGGTCGCAGGAGCCGTGGCGCACGCTCCTCCTGATGCTGGTGATCCTGCCGTTCTGGACGAGCTTCCTTCTGCGCGTCTATGCGTGGCAGGGCTTCCTGCGCAACAATGGCGTGGTCAACAACACGCTGATGTCGCTCGGCGTGATCGACAGCCCGATCCAGATGCTGCAGACGGATTTCGCCGTCTATCTCGGCATCGTCTACACCTATCTGCCGTTCATGATCCTGCCGCTCTACGCCAATCTCGTGCGGCTGGAGGAAAGCCTGCTCGAGGCGTCCGCCGATCTCGGCGCGCGGCCGATCGCGACGTTCGTGAACGTCACGCTGCCGCTCTCGCTGCCCGGCATCATCGCGGGCTTCATGCTGGTCTTCATCCCGGCGATCGGCGAGTTCGTCATCCCCGAACTGCTCGGCGGGCCGGACACGCTGATGATCGGACGCGTGCTCTGGAACGAGTTCTTCCTCAACCGAGACTGGCCTGTGGCATCCGCCGTCGCGATCGCGATGCTGGTCGCCGTGGTGGTGCCGATCATGATCCTGCGCGGCCTGCAGGAACAGGCGGGCGAGGAGGGCGCGCGATGAAGCGGGGAATCCTCATTCCGACGCTCTGCGTGCTCGGCTTCGTCTTCCTCTACGCGCCGATCGTCTCGCTGATCGTGTTCTCGTTCAACGAGAGCCGGCTGGTAACCGTCTGGGGCGGGTTCTCGACGCGGTGGTACGGACAGCTTTTCCGCGACCCGAACATTCTGTCGGCGGCCTGGATCAGCCTGAAGATCGCGTTCTTCTCGGCGACGCTCGCCGTCATCCTCGGCACGCTGGCGGCATACGTGCTGATGCGCTTCGGCCGGTTCCGGGGACGTGCGATCCTGACGGGCATGACGACGGCGCCGCTCGTCATGCCGGAGGTTATTACGGGCCTGTCGCTGCTTCTGCTCTTCGTGTCGATGGAGCAGCTGATCGGCTGGCCCGCGGGTCGCGGCATCCTGACCGTCACCATCGCGCATACGACCTTCTGTCTCGCCTATGTGGCGGTGGTCGTGCAGTCGCGCCTGTCGGGCATGGACAATTCGCTGGAGGAAGCCGCCATGGACCTCGGCGCGAGGCCGGTGCGCGTGTTCTTCGACGTCACGCTGCCGGTGATCGCCCCTGCGCTCGTCGCCGGCTGGCTCCTCGCCTTCACGCTGTCGCTCGACGATCTGGTGATTGCGAGCTTCGTATCCGGGCCCGGCGCCTCGACGCTGCCGATGGTGATCTTCTCGAAGGTGAGGCTCGGGGTCAGCCCGGACATCAACGCGCTCGCCACGATCATGATCGGCATCGTGGCGGTCGGCGTCATCATCGCCACATGGCAGTTGCGGCGGCAGACGAAGCGGCGCGCGCAGCCAAAATAGACTAGGGAAAGCGGGCGGCTCAGGCCGCCTGCAGCATCTTTTCGACTTCGTTGACGAGGTCGCGAAGGTGGAAGGGCTTGGACAACACCTTTGCGTCGCGCGGGGCGTTGGAATCCGGGTTGAGCGCCACGGCGGCGAAGCCCGTGATGAACATCACCTTCAGATCCGGATCGATCTCGGTCGCACGGCGGGCGAGCTCGATGCCGTCCATCTCGGGCATGACGATGTCGGTCAGGAGCAGCGAGAACGGCTCTTCGCGAAGGCGGTCATAGGCGCTGGCGCCGTTGTCGTAATCGATGACGTCGTAGCCCGCTCGCTGGAGCGCCTTGACGAGGAAACGACGCATGTCCTCGTCGTCTTCGGCCAGAAGAATTCTTGCCATCGTGCCGTCCGAATCATCTCTGGCGCCAAGCGCCGCCAAGCCATGTGGATGGCCGATATATGCTTTCCAAGTCGTAAACATCAAGTGAATTGCGGGGCTTGTCCCTAAGCTGCGGCGGCTTGCTCTGGACAGGCCAACGAGCCGATGGCACGGTCGGTCCCAAGACCGATGCGAGGCCGGAGAGGCGCTCTCCCTTGATGGAAGCAGGCATGGATTTTCCCGCAGGAACTGCCTTCACGATCCACGAGCCCATCGCGCAGACCGTTCCCTTCGTCTTCAACTCCCCGCATTCCGGCAGCGTCTATCCGCAGCGCTTCCTCGACATGTCGAGGCTCGACGCGCACCAGATCCGCCGGTCGGAGGATTGCTACGTCGACGAACTGTTTGCCGGTGCGGTCGCGCTCGGCGCGCCGATGCTGGTCGCGCACTTTCCGCGGGCCTGGCTCGACGTCAATCGCGAGCCGTTCGAGCTCGATCCGCGCATGTTCCGCGAGCCACTGCCGGCGCATGTCAACGCGCGCTCTGCGCGCGTCGCCGGCGGCCTCGGCACCGTTCCGCGGCTGGTGGGCGAGGGGCAGGAAATCTATGCGCAGAAGCTGCCGGTCACCGAGGCTCTGGGGCGCATCCGCTCGGCCTATATGCCGTACCACGAGGCGCTGAAGGGGCTCTTGCGGCGCACGGTGCGCACCTTCGGCCATGCGATCCTCGTCGACTGCCACTCGATGCCGGCCAGCGTTCGTGTCGGCGAGACCGGGCTGCGACCCGATTTCATCGTCGGCGACCGCTTCGGGCTCGCCTGCCGCAAGCCGCTCAGCGAGGCGGCGATCGATGAACTGTCGGCAATGGGATACGTGGTCGCGCACAACAAGCCCTATGCCGGCGGCTACATCACCGAACATTACGGCCGGCCGGCCGAGGGCGTGCAGGCGATCCAGATCGAAATCAGCCGAGGTCTCTATCTGGACGAGGTGACGCTTGAGCGCACGGCAGGTTTTGCAGGGCTCGCCGCCGACATCACGGCGTTCTGCGCAAAGCTCATGGCAGACGAGGAAGGTCTCGACATCCTGCCGCTCGCGGCCGAATAAGGCCGCCCGGACACAAGCCCGACGCCGGACAAAAAAAGACCGCCCGAAGGCGGTCGAAGTCTAGGGAGGAAACGCCCAAGGAGGGCAGGAACGGCGAACCGTTCCAAGGATCAATCTATGCTGCGCCGCACACAGCGTCAAGCCTTTTTGCCTGCTTTGCGCGCAAGACTTTCATCTGCACAAACTTTGAGCTGGAGTGCCTAAATGACCATCGAGATCGGCGACGCATTCTGGTCGAAGGTCGCCGAAGCCGCGGCGGCCGAGACCCTGCCTCGCTTCCGCATGGGCGGCGACGTCGTCAACAAGATCGATGGCGGCTTCGACCCGGTGACCGAGGCCGATCATCAGGCCGAGATCGCGATCCGGCGGGTGATCGGCGAACGGTTTCCCGAGCACGGCATCATCGGGGAAGAGTTCGGCGCCGAGCGGCCCGAGGCAGCGTACCAGTGGGTCATCGATCCGGTCGACGGCACGCGGTCCTTCATCTCGGGCATCCCGCTGTGGGGTACGCTGGTCGGGCTGACACATGAAGGCGTCGCGATCGCCGGCATGATGGCGCAGCCCTACATCGGGGAGCGCTTCACGGCCGAAGCGGGCGAAGCGCGCTATGCGGGGCCGGCCGGCACGCGGCAGCTCAAGACCTCGGGCGCGACGTCGCTCGCGCAAGCCAAGCTCGCCACGACGAGCCCGACGCTCTTTCCGGCCGGCAGCCTCGATGCCTATCGCAGGCTCGAAGGCATGGTCCGGCTCGCGCGCTACGGGACGGATTGCTACGCCTATGCGATGCTGGCGGCCGGGCAGGTCGATCTCGTGGTCGAAAGCGGGCTCCACCCTTACGACGTCTGCGCGCTCATCGCGATCGTCGAGGCGGCGGGCGGGCTGATGACGACCTGGACCGGCGAGCGGGCGGAGGGCGGCGGACACATTCTCGCCGCTGCAACGCCGGCGCTTCACGCGGCGGCGATGGACATTCTCAACGGTTGAGTTCGGCCTGGTCCGGGAAGGAATCCGAGCCCGGCACGAAGGCGTCGAAGGCGGCAAAGACCTGCTGGCGGTAAAGGTTCGCTTCCTGCAGAAGTTCGTGCCGCGCGCCGTCTATGATGATCGCCCGGTTCGACTTGAAGCGCCTCGCATAGCGCTGGATCGCGAGTGCGGAAACCACCTCGTCGGAGCCGGCGACAAGGAACAGCGACGGCACCGTCATGGTCTGGACATAGGCCGGTTCGAGCACACGCTCGACCGCGCGACAGGCGGCCGCGACCCACGCGATCGTCGGACGCCCCGTGCCGAGTTCGGGATGCGCGCGGTAGATGCCGACATTGCGGCTGTAGCGCAGCGGGTCGGAGGTGAGCTTGTTGTAGGCGAAGGGTGCCGGCTGGCCGGCGGCGCTGCGCGGCATCGGCAACCTGCCGAAGCCGAAGAGCCTTGCAGCCATGGCAAGCTGCCCCGTCGTCTTCATCGAGAAGGGCAGGCCTGCAAGTTCCAGGAGCGGGGCGCAGAGCACGAGCCGGCGCAGCTGGCTTGCAAGTTTCGGTGCGGCGAGCATCGCGACGAGGGCGCCCATCGAGTGGGCGAGCATGTAATAGGGCGGGCGGCAGTCCGGCAGCACGATCTCGCGCCAGAATTCCTCGAGGTCGCCCACATAATCGTCGAAGCTCGCGACGTAGCCGCGTGACGCACCGCTCTTCAGCGTGCGGTCGGAGCCGCCCTGGCCGCGCCAGTCCATGATGGCGACGGCAAAGCCGCGCGCCGAGAGATCGCGGACGGTCTCGAAATACTTCTCGATGCACTCGTTGCGACCGGCAAGCAGCACGACGGTACCCTTGAGCGGCCGTCCCGTGGCGCCGAAGCGCGCGTAGCGAATGCGCGTGCCGTCGCGGATGCCGAGCATGCCCGAGACTGCCTGCTCGGGCACGGGATTGTCTTCGCTCGCGTAGAGATAGTCGCTCATGATGCCCGCCGCCTTGCCCACCGGATTAGGCAAGGCTTGAACCGAATGCAAGGAACCCAGGCTGAAGGGCGAACCCGAAAAGCAGGCGAGGCCGAAGATCCTTTTGGGACCTTCGGCCTCTAACGAACCGGGAGGAAGGGACGTTACACCCGGTTCGGCCTCTGTGACGACCAGCGGCTGAGGCCGTCTGTTCGAATTCGTTGGACGCAGAATAGGGTCGGCTAGCTGAACGGAACCGGAAGCTTCGGTTCATCTGGCGTTCATGCTCGAAAACGCGCGGGGAGGGTGTTCATTCCCCTCTTGAAGCGCCCGGCGCCAATTCCCAAATCAACACTGCGGCCGCCGATGTCGGGGCCGCTGGACCATCGAAGAGACGCCCTCGCGGGTCTCGATCCCGGTCCACACACGCGACTTGTTGCTCACAGGAGAACGACCATGCGTCACGTTGATTTTTCGCCGCTCTATCGCTCGACCGTCGGTTTCGACCGTCTTTTCACGATGCTGGACTCGCTTGCCCAGCCCGATAACGGCCAGACCTATCCGCCCTACAATATCGAGCGCACCGGCGAGGATGCCTATCGCATCACGATGGCCGTTGCCGGCTTCTCGGAAAGCGAGATCTCGATCGAGTCGCACCGCAACGTGCTGACCGTGAAGGCGGAGAAGGGCGAGGAGAAGGATGAGGGCCGCGAAGTGCTTTATCGCGGCATCGCCAGCCGCGCCTTCGAGCGCCGCTTCCAGCTTGCCGACTATGTCGTCGTCGAAGGCGCCGTCCTGAAGAACGGGCTCCTCCACGTCGACCTCAAGCGCAACATCCCGGAAGAGATGAAGCCCCGCCGCATCGAGATCGCCAGCGCGTCGAACGGCGCGCGGCAGATCGAGGCGCAGGCTTCGAACTAATCCGGACTGACCGACCGAACACGCGGCGGCGCCCCTCGGGGCGCCGCTTTGCGTTTGAAGGTCAGCCAAGCAGCCTTGCGACGGCGTCGACATCGTCCGGCGTTGTCGCGAAGGATGCGACGAACCGGCCGAGCACTTCGTCCTCACCAAGCGGCGCCATGCCGTGCGGCTGCGGCCAGTCGTAGAAGACGACGCCGGCCTGCTTTAGCTTTGCCGCCAGATCCGCCTTGAGGATCGGGAAGACCTCGTTAGCCTGCGGCTCCCAGGCGAGGCGCGTGGAAGGGGCGTTGCGGAAGGCGTCCGCCAGGCGCGCCGCCATGGCGTTGGCGTTGCCAGCCATGTCGAGCCAGAGGCCGTTTTCGAAATAGGCTTCGAGCTGGGCGGAGACGAAGCGGGTCTTGGAGAAGAGCTGGGCCGCGCGCTTGCGCATGTAAGGGAAGTCCGCGGTCTTGTCCGGGTGGAAGAAGACCAGCGCCTCGGCGCACCAGCAGCCGTTCTTGGTGGCGCCGAAGGAGAGCATGTCGACGCCGGCCTTCCAGGTCATTTCGGCTGGCGACACGCCGAGCTTCACCAGCGCGTTGGCGAACCGCGCGCCGTCCATGTGGAGCGGCAGGCCGCGGGCGTGTGTAATATCGGCGATCTGCCGGATCTGCTCGACTTCGTAGACCGTGCCGATTTCGGTTGCCTGCGTGATCGTGACGGCGGACGGGCGGCCCATATGGACGGACGCCGGCTCGTAGCGCGCGAAGGCCGCTTCGAGGTTGGCCGGGTCGATGCGACCGAGCGGGCCGTCGACGCAATAGAGGCGCGAGCCGCCCATGAAATATTCCGGCGCGCCGCACTCGTCCTCGGCAACATGAGCCTCGCGATGGCAGAACGCGATGCCGCCCGGCCGGTCGGCCGCCGTCAGCGCCAGCGAGTTGGCCGCCGTGCCGGTGCCGACGAAGAAGACCGCGACGTCGCGCTCGAAGAGCTCCGAGAACAGCCGCTCCACCTTCCTGTCCAGTTCGCTGGTACCATAGGCCGCGGCAAAGCCGCCGGCATGGGTGACGAGGCTCTGGGCGATTGCCGGATGGGCGCCTGCCCAGTTGTCGGAACCGAAATACATAGATGGACCTGTAAGCTGCTGCGGAGGCGCGCACTCTAGTCGCGGGGGGGCAGCGCGCAAGGCGTTCCACGGCAGGCTAACAAAACGTCGCGCGAGTGCCGTTGCTGCGACATAATGTGTCTCGATCTGCCAGCGAATTTTGCATTTCCGTCTTGTGCCGCGGAACCGTTTCTGGCATACGAAGATTAGGACAGCAATGCTGTCTTATATGTCCGTCTTGCTGACAGCCCTTCCGCCTCCATGTTAGAGCGGGGCTGACGGCTGCGGGCGGCGCTTCCGTCGGAAACCGGCCAACGCCCTTTCCGCTGCGCCCAACCAGAAGCCGGTCGGCAGTTGCAGGCCGGACTACACCATTTCGGGACTGGTCGCAGACCGTAGCCGCGCTTGACTGGGCGGTATCGGAACAGACCGGATGCCCCGGACCGAACGGAGGATGACGCGATGACCGCAAGGACGGAAGCTCAGTTGCACACAAGCGTGGCGACCGGCACGACGGCGGCCGCGGCGACCAAACCGTTTGGCCTGCCGGCCGCGGCCGGGCTCTACGATCCGCGCAACGAGCATGATGCCTGCGGCGTTGGCTTCATCGCGCAGATGAAGGGCGTGAAGTCGCACCAGATCGTGGCCGACGGCCTCGCCATGCTCGAAAACCTCACCCATCGCGGCGCGGTCGGCGCCGACCCGCTGATGGGCGACGGCGCGGGCATTCTCGTGCAGATCCCCGACCGCTTCTTCCGCGAGGAACTCGCCGCGCAGGGTGTGGAGCTGCCGCCGGCGGGCGACTACGGTGTGGCGCATATCTTCATGCCGCGCGACGAGGCGACCATCGCCCACATCGAAGAGGTCGTGCGAGACGTCGCGCAGTCGGAAGGCCAGCCAATTCTCGCCATTCGTGATGTGCCGGTCGACAATTCCTCGCTGTCGAAGGCGCCCGATATCGCGGCGTCCGAGCCGGTCCACAAGCAGGTCTTCTTCGGCCGCGCGGCCGACCTCACCGACGAAGAATACGAGCGCCGTCTCTATATCCTGCGCAAGGTGATCTCGGGCCGCATCTATGCGGAGACGTCGGGTCGAGACAACGGCTTCTACATCGTGTCGCTGTCGGCGCGCACTATCGTCTACAAGGGCATGTTCCTCGCCTTCCAGGTTGGCGCCTACTACAAGGACCTCGCCGATCCGCGATTCGAAAGCGCGCTCGTGCTCGTCCACCAGCGCTTCTCGACCAACACCTTCCCGTCGTGGAAGCTCGCGCATCCGTACCGGATGGTCGCGCACAATGGCGAGATCAACACGCTGCGCGGCAACGTCAACTGGATGGCGGCGCGCCAGGCCT